>JADMIO011305974.1_pt1 | contig 116898 bp, 125 predicted proteins | sample 8958161 | NCBI WGS metagenome assembly JADMIO01 (sample SAMN16585339, study PRJNA669376) | soil metagenome | isolation source: Crop rotation soil | place: USA: Cullars Rotation, Alabama | collected 2011 | reverse complement strand
CGCGACAACTTGTCCACGTGGAATTCTAAGCTTAGGATCCCAATGTGCTGGAAAGTCGACTCTCAGGTGCGGCCATTGACACCTGGCGTACACAGCACGTTGCGCAGGAGTGCATTGCTGAACGCGGGGATGTACTGGCAATGCGCCCGCTTCTGCTCCATGCTTCATCGCCCGCTGCGAGCCCGCAGCATCGGCGAGTGGTGCATATCGAATACGCGGCGGCAGAGCTGCCAGGTGACCTGGAGTGGCACGAGGCTTGGCAACCGGCTGGCATCGCCAACAGCGCTGCCTAACCCGCAAATGCAGCTGACGAACTGCCGGATGTGTCGAACTCCGTCAGGGCGCTGGGCTCCGTGGGCACGCTGTGGAACGTTAGTTGGTGCGGGCCCGGGCATCTCCGTTCGCAGCTGATTTGCAGATCCGTTAGGCAGTCGCCAAGCCACCCCTTGTTGTATGCGTACATTGTACATACATTCGTCCTATGAACGAGCTTCGCTTCGAGTGGGATCCGGCCAAGGCGGTCGTGAACTCCCGCAAGCACAAAGTCTCGTTCGAGGAAGCTAAGACGGTATTTGACGATGAGCGCGCATTGTTGCTCGATGATCCCGATCACTCTACCACCGAGGATCGATTTGTCTTGCTTGGCTCAGTACAATGCTTCGTACGGTAGTCGTCGTACACTGTTATCGAGAAAACGACGAGGTCATCCGACTCATTTCTGCCCGCAAGGCCACCCGCGTGGAGCAGCGACAGTACGAAGAAAGGTGGCGACCATGAGAAAAGAATACGACTTCTCCAATGCCCGACCCAATCCGTACGCGAAGCGCCTCAAGCGCTCCGTGACCATCCGATTGGATGAAAGTACAATCGCCTATTTTCGGCGGTTAGCTGACGAGACCGAAATTCCCTACCAAACGCTGATCAATCTCTATCTACGTGATTGCGCGGCTCATGAGCGGAAGCTGGCTATGCGCTGGCGGCCTTCCCGGTCGGGCGCTGCCTAACCCGCAAATGCAGCAGTCAAGCCGCAGAGGCGTCAGGCTCCGTGTGGGCGCTGGCCTCCGGTGGAGCGGCTGTGGAAACGTCAAATTGTGTGGGCACGAGCTTTATAGTGCTTGCAGCTGATTTGCAGTTTCGTTAGGCAGACACGGGAAAACTCCCGGCGGCCGCCGCCATCTGACGGCCACTGGATTTTGTCTTACTCGCCCCGCAGGCGGCGGATTACTTCTTTCGCGCCGCGTTTGTAAACGGTCATACACCCCAATTCGCTGCAGGCCGGATGGCGCGGGGTTCCGTGCGGGCGGTACTATAGCTGGCTGCGATAAGGAAACGTGCATTTATGTGGCACGGGCTTTATAGGGCCTGCAGCTGATGTGAATTTCATTATACGCCACGTGTGGCATCAACTAATCAGGCTTGAGACGGAAGAACATGACGCTCAAACGAATGGACAACGTCCTCATCGTCGTCGACGACCTTGAGGCCGCGAAGGCCTTCTTTCTCGAACTCGGACTCGAGTTGGAGGGCGAGACGACGGTCGAGGGCCCCGCGGTAGATCGTCTCGTTGGCCTTCAGAAGGTCCGTGCTACCCTCGCGCTGATACGCACTCCGGACGGCCACGGACGGATCGAGCTGGACAAGTTCCACACGCCGGAGGCGATCAGAACCGGGCCCGAGAACGCTCCGGTGAACGCACTCGGGATCCGCCGCATCATGTTCGCCGTCGATGACATGGACGACGTCGTCGCGCGCCTGCTCGCCCACGGCGCCGAACTGGTCGGCGAAGTGGTGCAATACGAGGACACGTATCGGCTCGCCTACGTCCGCGGCCCCGAGGGCATCATCATCGCGCTTGCCGAGCAGCTCAGGTGAAGCGTGCCCGCATGGGCGCCGTAGAACGGCACTTGCAAGTGAGCTTCGGTTCGGACTACATCCGTTCATTGGTGTGGAGCTTCACGTATCGACGGCACGGCAAGGCTCGACGCCTGACGCTAGGTGAATACCCCGGCGGATGGGCGAGGCGGGGCGACGGCGGGTGCTCGAGCCATTACACGCAGACGGCGATGGCGGAGCGACACATCGACTGTACGAGCGGGTGCGGGCGGAACGCGGGCTCTGAGAGGGCCGAGTCGACTTACTCCGAGGATTGGCCTGCCTCAGGAGCAGGCGGGCTCTGAGACTGCGAGTACTTCGACAGGCACGCGGGGCAGAGCCCGTGACTGAAGCTGGCCAGGCTGTGCTCCCCGAAATGAATTTCCAGAGCGCGCCAGCGCCCGCTCTCCTCGCGAATCATCTTGCAGCCGGCGCAGATCGGGATGATCTCCCTGAGGCCGGACCAGCGCTGTTGGGAGAGGTCAGTATCGGTTCCCACCATGCGGAGGGGCTCGCCGGTCGGGGTCCATTCGACGACCCGGCCGCGGTCCAGGTTCCACCGCCAGGTGCCGTCCTTCCGCCGCAGCCGATTCACGCACTCGTACATAGGGGTCTGTCCCGCCCAGTGCCTCGCCAACGCCTCTCGAACGCGGGGCATGTCGGCGGGGTGGATCAGGCTTTCCCAGAACGCCGCGGTCGGGGACACGTCGTCCTGGGCGTATCCGAGTGACGCGGTCCAGTAGGGGCTGAAGTACACCTCTCCGGTGGAAAGGTTCCAATCCCAGGCACCGCTCCCCGTCGCCTCCAGGACCAGGCCTAGCCGCTCTTCGCTCCGGCGGAGCTCTGCCTCGGCGCGCTTCCGGGCGGTGATGTCCCGGTGTACCGCGACCCACACCGTACCGTACTTGGGATGCTCGAAGACGGTCAGGTTGGTCTCACCCCAGAACCGGCTGCCGTCTTTCCGGATGTTCTCGATCTCTCGGTTCCAATGCCCGGTGGTCCGGACGCAGTTGACCATGTCGCGGGTCACCTCGTCGGGCGGCGGCGCGTCAGTCGCGAATAGGGTAGTTACCGGCTTGCCCTCGAGCTCGCCGGGCGCAAAGCCGAACATCGCGGCGAAGCGCGGGCTGGCGTAGAGGACGGTCGTGTCCGCGGGACGCAGCATGACCACGCCACCGAACATGTTCGTCAGGATGATGGCCAGCAGGCGATCGTCCGTCCCCGGCGGCAACAGGCTCAGTAACGAATCCCCGGCTCCGACGGGTGTCGGTCGAGGAATTCCTACGTCGGACATCGCTCCTCGAGTGTCTAGATCGGGGTCGAGTGGGCTTTACCGGCGTCGCCGGGCTCCGCTGAATGAAATCTACGTCGTGGAGCGTGATCAGGGTATGAAGAAGATGTGAGCGGGCGGCAGCGAAGACGATGGCCCAGCGTCAAGGGTTGCAGAGTAGATTTGCCTAGCCAGCTGGGTTTATCAGGATCTGTTGATGTCGCCAAACTTCGACCCCATGCAAGCAGTGGGACTAACTTCACAAAAAGTGCTGTCTAACCCGCAAATGCAGCTGTCAGGGCGCAGAGGCGCTGAGCTCCGTGCGGGCGGGACCTTCTGGTGGTGCGGCTGTGGAAGCGTTTATTTGTGTGGGCGCGGGCTTCGTAGGCCCTGCAGCTGATTTGCGATTGCGTTAGGCGGATCCACCAGCATCGGAAGCTCTCAGGGCTCCAGGCGAGCCGGGGCCCTGAGAGTCAGGCGAGAAGTTTACCGGCGAGCACCAGCCCCTGTAGTCTGCGGCAGACGAGAGGGCAGCGCAAAGCCTTCCCGATTTTCGACAGTGAAGTACTCGTTCCGACTGGCTTGGCCGACTAACGGCTCCAGAAGATTCCGAACTGCGTCAACCGATTCAGCCTCCCATATGCACGCGGCTCGGGTCCCATCCGGTGTCGGGAAACTGTGGTGGAGCTTCACATCGGCCGAGAGTGTCCGAGGATCGGCCTTGGTCCAGAAGGTGGTCGGATCGGTGATGGTGTGTTGGACTAGTATATACATGGCTCCCTCCATGAGGACGAGATGTCGGTGGAGGTATCTAACTGCAAGCGTGGTCCCGTCCTGTCAAGTAGGGAAGCCTGAATTCTGCGCCCCGGGCCGCCTAACCCGCAAATGCAGTCTGACAGGCCGATCGGCGCGAGGCTCGGTGTGGGCGGCGCCATCATCACTGGCTGCGATAAGGAAGTGATAAATTTGTGTGGGCACGGGCTTTATAGGGCCTGCAGCTGATCTGCCTTCCGTTAGGCGGACGCACGAGTATCTCGTTCTGCAGGCCTATCGACGGCCCAGCCAACGGTGCACTCTGCGGGCGTAGGCGGCGTAATCGTCCCCATGTCGGGTGTGTAAGTGTGCTTCTTCCAGCCGTGTTTGAAGCTGGATCAGTATTTCAGCGCCCAGGGTGGTTGCCAGCACAACGGCATTGGGGGCAAGTAATACCACTCCCAAGAGGGCGACCCTCACACCCAGGAATATGGGATTGCGGCTAACAGCAAACAGACCGTGACGAACCAACGTCGTGGTATGCGCCTGATCGATGCCGATCCGCCACGCTCTCCCCAATTGGGCCTGTCCCACAGCACTCCATAAGAGGGCCGCAGCGGCGAGAGCTGTGCCGAGCCAAAACGCTGCTGACTGTGCCCATGGCAGAACACCCAGGGAATCGTCCCACCCCATAGCATGGCCAATCAACGCAATAAAGAGTCCACCTATCACCCAGCGAAGTGCCTGTCCTATATAGCCTTCGGGTGAATCATCGCTGGGTACGACATAGGGGTTGATACCGGTCGCTCGCCAGTGCAGGAGTGCTCGACCGGCGCTGACAATGGCCAAGGTCAGAAATAGGGCTAGCGGTATCCAGCGCATGACGGCCGTCCTATGTCGATAGTGCGAGCTTCTAGGGTAATGGAGAGTACGGGGCTCCAATTGCTCGGAGCTGTCTACTCCTCATCATGGGGCGTGTCCATATTACACCCTGTAGCAACTCCAGGATCAAGCGAAGTCGTTGGAGGCGGGATATGCGTATAGGTGAATTAGCCCGCGCCGTCGGCGTGGATATCGAGACTATTAGATACTACGAGAAGGTACGCCTGTTGCCGCGGTCTTCCCGGGGAGCCAACGGTTATCGAAATTACGATGACGCCGATTTAGAGGTCTTGGCATTTATTCGCCACTGCCGAGCGCTCGATGTGCCGCTGGCAGATGTAAAACGTCTGCTGAATCTTGTCCGGGCCAAGGCTGCTGCTGGCGGGGATGCTCATCAACTGGTCGATGAGCAACTAGCCCGAGTACGAGCGCGACTGAAGAGCATGCGTGCGTTGGAAAAGCAACTTGCCGCCCTCCGCTCTCGCTGCACAGCCAAGCACGGAGTCAGTGAGTGCGGCATTCTAGAGGAACTGGTGTCTGCTGCACGGGGCGAGGCTTGTGTTTGTCATCTAGGTGACAGACGGTGAGATAGGGATCGCGCAAAGCGCCGTCTAACCCGTAAATGCAGCTGACAGGCCGATCGGCGCGGAACTCCGTGTGGGCGGCGCCATCACTGGCTGCGATAAGGAAACGTTGAATTGTGTGGGCGCGGGCTCTGTAGGGCCTGCAGCTGATTTGCTATCCGTTAGGCCGACACGAGGAACCCTCCTTGAATCGACGAAGCTTCGCGGGTCGATTGGTGCGGCGGCCCTGGCCAACATTCAAGCCGGGCACCCTGCTCCGATGGACATATGCCTGAACCTTTGGAGGCAATAATGACGCTTCCCTTCGCCCAATTGAGTTTCCCCGAGATGTACGAGCAGGAGCTCGTCGGCCCCCTCTTCCGGCCCTGGGTCGAACCAATGCTCGAAGCGGTTGAACTCGCCACGGGCGATCACGTGCTCGACGTCGCTTGTGGAACGGGTATCGTCGCACGGCTCGCGAAGGAACGCGTGGGCGAGACCGGGAGAGTTGTCGGCGTCGACCTGAGCCCCGCGATGCTCGCGGTGGCACGGCGAGTGGCCCCGGGTATCGATTGGCGCGAAGGCGACGCCCGCGCCCTGCCGCTTGGGGATGACGAGCGGTTCGATGTCGTCGTCTGTCAACAAGGACTCCAGTTCTTTCCGGATAGGCTCACGGCAGCGCGCCAAATGCATCGCGCGTTAGAGGCGCGTGGCAGCTTGGCCGTGAGCACGTGGCGGCCTGACGAGGAAATCGCGTTGGTGCGAGAACTGCGTCGTGTCGCGGAACGGCATCTCGGAGCTGTCGTTGACCGTCGTCACAGTTTTGGAGAGGCCGGCCCTCTTGAGGCGTTGCTCCGGGAAGCCGGCTTTCGCGATGTCCGGTCTAAGACATTGTCGCGCACCATACGTTTCAAGGACGGATCGGTTTTCGTGCGCTTGAATGCTATAGCGCTCGTCGGTATGAGCACCGCCTCCAAGGAAATGAGCGATGAAGAGCGCGGGCGAACCGTGGCGGCTATTACGCGCGACAGCGCCGAAGTGGTACTACCATACACCGATGAGACGGGACTCGCCTTCGAACTCAGCACGAATGTGGCGACGGCTACCGTCTGAATAGATGTTCTACGAATAGCGATGTTTCTGCGGAAAGTGCGGCCTAACCAGCGCATGCAGCCGACAAGCTGCCGGGAGTGCCACCCTCCCAGTGGACGCGGCGCTCCGTGCACACGCTGTGGAACGTTAATTTGCGTGGGCCCAGGCATCCGTGCTTGCAGCTAATGCGCGGATTCGTTAGGCGGATGCACGAGCATCCCACAGCTACTGGGCGGTGAACACGTCTTTGCTGCCATGGGAGCGGTATGGTTCTTCGGACTGCCATGGACTCTTCTTGCGTTTTTGACTGGTGTTAGATCGCTTTTTGGGTTCCTTCTTCCTAGTACTAATCGTGCTTGGTATATGTGTGAACGTTGGTCTCCTTTATTTGATGGGCGCCGCCGGTGACTGATGGTACGTACACGATGATCGCGAACAGCACCGCCTAACCCGCAAATGCAGCTGACAGGCCGATCGGCACGAGGCTCCGTGTGGGCGGCGCCATCGCTGGTAACGATAAGGAGTCGTCAATTTGTGTGGGCGGTAAGCTGTAGAGTGTCCGCAGCTGATTGGCAGATCCGTTAGACGGATGCGCGACCGTCGGAGGTCCGCGAAGATAAGTATGCCGGAACTCATCAATCTTGCCACAGGTCGTCATGGCACGGCGAAGTGGTGAATAGGGATGTCTCAGTGACTGATTCAACCCACGATTCTGATCCAGAAGAATCTGAAGTGCCACTGGAGTCAGCAGAGTTCGACACCTGGGATATGGAAGCTGAGATCAGCTGTCCCTACTGCGGGGAACGCGTAACAATTGGTCTCGATCCAGGTAGCGGGTCAGTCCAAAGTTATGTTGAAGACTGCCAGGTGTGCTGTCAGCCGTGGCGGGTGCACGTACGGTATGACTATCAAGGAATTGCCGACGTGTGGGTGGAAATCGCCTAGCAGAGCAGTGGCGATCTCGCAAAGCGCCGTCTAACCCGCAAATGCAGCTGCCGAACTGCCGGATGTGTGAGGCTCCGCGCAGGCGCAACGCTCCCGGCGCACGCTGTAGAACGTTAATTTGTGCGGGCGCGAGCTTCTTAATGCCTGCAGCTGATTCGCAGATTCGTTAGGCAGACACGAAGCGAGCTCCTGGTGACCGCTGCCATCTGCCGGTTATGTTTTTTTTGTACAGCTACGAATCCATCCTCACCGAGGATAAGTATGTCGTTCTTGAAAACTACGGGACTCACACCCCACGTTTCAATCAGCCGGGCAATCATGATTCTAAGCGGTCTGGGAATGTTCCTCGGCTTCAAGGTGCTCAACTCCAATCACGAGGCGCTCTTCTTCGTGTTCATGTTCAGTGGGATGAGCTTCGGCATGGTCGGCTTCTGGTATGAACTGCTTATGATTTGCTGTCCGTCCTGCGATGCGAGTCTAACGTGGCACGCGTACAGTAAGCTGCCGCTCGGAGAGTCTGAATCGTGGCTTCGTCGATTCGAGGAGTGTCCCTACTGCCACTTTCGGCCGGGAGTCCACGCCGCTACCCCCTCTACTGAGATAGCGCCGCCCTGGAGTCGAGCCACTCCGGAACTGAGCGATCTAGAAACAGGAGCGGCCGCTCCTGTGCAAGGGAGGGCCCCGCACGGTCCGCAGTCCTCACGCTGGCGAAAGTTCTTGTGGCCCAAAATCGACGGACTTGTGGCCGCTGAGGACGCCAAGAGATCTGGGTATGGCCTTGCGGTATACATGGCAATACTGATTGTGCTTAGTCCGGCCGTCGGTCCAGACCATTACTCGCCGTTAGCGCTGATCCTCGCAGGATTTTGGGGTGCTCTAGCCTGGGGAATCCGCCGAGCAAGTCGCGTAGCTGCCTGTGCTGGACTCGGACTCTCACTCGGCTCGCTTTTGCTCGCATGGCCGCCTACGCCCACAGTCGATACTCCTACTTGGAGTAAAGCCCTCTGGGCTTTGATCTTTTCGTGGTGGTTCGCCAACGGTATTCGGGGTGCCTTCGCCGTTCATAAATATCGCGTAGATGCGGGAGTGGATGGTAGCGCGAGTACTGCCTAGCCCTGTTGTAAGCACATCCCCTGTGCTCTACGTCCACGCTTGACGAGCTGATGGTATAGGTGCTGCCTAACAGGTGCATGAAGCTGTCGAACTGCCGGGAGTGTTAAGCTCCGTGCGGCACGGGTCTCCGTGAGCACGCTGTGGAACGTTAATTTGATCGGGCGCGAGGCATGCCCGTTCGCAGCTTATGCGCGCTTTCGTTAGGCGGACACAAGGCTAGCATTTATGTAAGCACAGTCTGGAGTATGATGCTATCCTGCTGGTCGGAATGGACGCGTAGCATTCTTTCCAGGAACTCGTCCTATAGAGGGAGCTAGGATGGCGAGTAAAGCTCGCGACATGATTGTCCAGTTGATCTTTGCGGCGATCGGCGTCATAGTGGGCTATTTCGTATACATTTTCCTTTATTTTGCCCTATTCGTTCTGTATGGAGAGTATGGCGCGCCGGACTGGCTGGTCAGATTAATACACTCACCTTTACCATCTGTCGTCTTCGGTTTTCTCGGCTTATGGATCGGATTGAGACGTACCTCGAGTCGAGGAAAAGCCATTTATCCGCTTGCTTTCATTTTTATTTTTTCAATCCCTGCTCTGCAACTTATTCAAGCGCGAAACGTTCATTTGACACCAGATGCTGCGGCAAAAGCTAGCCTCACTTCACTAAGAAAAGCTGGATATAGCACTAACTTGACTTTAAGTAGAATGACAGAGGAAGTGACATATCGGGTGGTACTATATCAAGTGAAGGATGGGGATACCGCCATTGGCACTGTGGATGCAATTCCTTATATGGGATTCTTTTGGGAGTCCAGTGAATTTCATCCTCGTTTGCCGGAAACCTTGGACGAATTTCTCGAGGAGTGCCGCCTAACCCGCAAATGCAGCTGATAAGCCGGACGGCACGGGGCTCCGCGTGGGCGGTACCATCACTGGATACGAAGCGGAAGCGTTAATTTGTGTGGGCACGGGCTTTATAGGGCCTGCAGCTGATTTGCCTTCCGTTAGGCGGATGCACAAACATCTTGTGATGAGGAGCTTCTAATGCAGCTCCAATGGCGCGCGCGGCTTCCACTGCGTTGGTTGTTGCCTGGCTCATACTTCACGCTGGTCGCGTGTTGTATGGCTGTCTACGTCTCGTGTTCCACTCATGGCTGTGACGAAAAACTACTGATCCTCATACCTGTAGCCGTAATACTTGGACTCCCTTGGGTGCCCCTTTGGATGCTCCTTCGTTTCGGTGGTTTGGTGCCAGTCTTGGGCCCTTGGGGCTTCGTGGCATTATGTAGCCTTGTTGTGGCATTAAATCTTGCTGTGCTTTATTCGATAGGTGTCGCGCGCGACCGACGACACGTACAACGATCATCCCAAGGCCGCACCGCCTAACCCGCAAATGCAGCTGACAAGCCGCAGGGGCGCCGGGCTCCGTGCGGGCGCAACTCTCCTGCGGTGCGGCTGTGGAAACGTTTATTTGTGTGGGCACTGGCTTCATAGTGCTTGCAGCTGATTTGCATTTTCGTTAGGCTGCGCCGAACATCGGGATGAATCGGACACGAAGGCTCGGCTTGGGCCGGGCGGCTGGCTCGGTACACTTGCGGTGCTCCTGCTCGCCAGGGTGTCGACGGCGGGAGGGTTAGCGGCAACTCGAGGACGAAGTGGAGAAAAACCTGCACAAGCTGTTTCACAGGAACTGAGGCGGGACGAGAGTGCAACGCCAACACATCGTGTATATGCGTCCGAGACGATCAGAATGCCTATAGACAGGAGCAGTACCGAGCGGTATACTGGATCGCTTCCGTTGGACAGCGCATACCCGGCTAAAGCCGGGGTCGCAAAGCCACGGGTCTTCGCTTCCTCCGCGACGCCGACCAGCTTCTGACGCCACGCAGGTCCCAAGATCGCCGGGCTGCCGCCTGCAGCCCGGCGTTTGCTTTCCCGCGGTTCGAGAAAGCAGCAAGAACTCGGCTTAGGCCGTACAAGTGATACACCCGCCGACGTGCGACTATGGATGGTGACGTTGAGTCGACGAAGTCCAGAGTGCCGCTCCGGCCGCCTCGAGGCGGAACGCCACGCCATTACGGGGCCAGTTTGTGACCGCGCCATGACCCTTCCACTTCCAAGGTCTCCGGGAGGCAAAAGTAGCAGCGAATAGAGCGTTAGGAGTGTAGCCCATGTTACATACACACAGCAGCTTCAAGGCCATTGTACTCCTCGCCGGCGTAGTGGCCGCGAGCATCGGAACCACCACGGCGGGGGCGCAGATCGGACTGGTGCCGGTAGGCTGGAAGGCGTTCGATGATGGATCGCACGACTACACGGCGGGGGCCGACATGGCCCGCCGCGCCGGCGGTCAAGGATTCACCGGCGCGACCATTAGGAGCAACGTGGCGAACCCACGAGGGGAAGCCGCGATCGCCCAAAGCATTCGGGCCGATAGCTATCGTGGCAAACGAGTCCGGCTGTCCGGATTTTTGAAGTCTATTGGGCTCAGCCCCGCGACATACTTCTGGATGCGCATTGATGGGGGGCCAGGTGAAACCTCCGATTTCATGCAGCGTCGGCCGATTATGGGGACGAGCGATTGGAAGAAGCAGGAACTCGTGTTGGACGTGCCAGCTTCCGCAATCGGTATCACCTTCGGTTTCTTGCTGAACGGCGTGGGTCAGGCATGGCTTGATGACGTCGTGTTGGAAGTCGTCGGGCAGGATGTGACGCTGACAGGGCAAGCGGGTGGGTTCTACGGAGCGGACTCCGTCCCTGGTACTCCACAAGCACTTGTCGATCAGCGTAGGCGACAGACAGAGGCCTACCGATTGTCGCCGCAGCACCCGGTCAATCTGGATTTCGTGGCGATCGCGCGTAGGTAGCCATGGTCCATTGGCAGCTAGGCTGTGCTGATAGGAGGAGCGCCGGGTGCCGCAGCGCGCCTCCGTCAGCCAGTCGACTCGGTCTAAATTCGCACACCGGCCGGCGCGCCGTCACCCACGTGGACCGACGGAGTACACCGGGCCGACGCTACTAGCAGTAGATCAAGAGAGATTCGGCAATGCCCGTCGGTGAATTTAGGCTCGTCCTGCTAATAGCCGACGGTATCCTCCAATACCCCCCTATCCCCAGTTGCCGATCTCAATGCATTGTCGGTACTGATTCCAGCGATTATCGCTCAGGCACGACGAAACGGCAGTCTCACCTCCCGAGAACTAGGGAGGCCATTTAGGTTCCCGTTGCCGCGCACCCTAACCCGCAAATGCAGCTGCCAGGCCGATCAGCGCGGAGCTCCGTGCAGGCGGCACTACCGCTGGCTGCGATAAGGAAGCGTTAATTTGTGTGGGCGCGGGCTCTGTAGGGCCTGCAGCTGATTCGCAGATTCGTTAGGCGCACGCCCAGCATCTGAGTTGCGCGAAGTTACGGTATCACCTATGATACCGTTATGCCTCCCCGCATCGTCCTGGACACCAATATCCTGGTCGCAGGCCTCCGGTCGAATCGTGGGGCATCGTATCAGCTGCTCCGACGACTCGGGACCGGCCTCTTTGAGCACGTGATCTCGGTCCCGCTAGTGTTGGAGTATGAGGACGCGTTGAAGCGTCCAGCGAGCCGGATTCCGCTGTCGCCGGCGGATATTGAGGCCGTGCTGGATTACTTGTGTGCCAGCGGCCGCCAGCAGCCGATTCACTTTCTCTGGCGCCCCACGCTGCCGGACCCGCAGGACGATCTCGTGCTTGAAGTTGCGGTCAATGGCGAATGTGATGCCATCATCACCTTCAATACCCGCGATTTTCGGGGAGCGGAACGTTTCAACCTCGCGGTGTTGACGCCGGCCGCCTTGTTGACCGCCCTGAGGATACTAGGAGGATCTCGATGAGTGCGCTAAGTCTTCGTCTTCCCAACTCGATCCATGACCGAGTGCGGGAGTTGGCTGAACGGGAAGGCATTTCGATTAATCAGTTCGTCACGACGGCGTTGGCTGAGAAGCTCTCGGCCTTACTGACAGAGGAATATTTGGCCGCCCGGGCCGCCCGGGGAACGCGGCGCAAGTTTCTCGCGGCCCTCGACCGGGTTCCGGCGGCAGCGCCGGAGCCAGCCGACCATCTTGTCGCCGCGGCGCCTAACACGCGCATGCAGCCGACGGGCCGATCGCGCCGAAGCTCGGCTCGGGCGCGGCGCTCCTCGAAGCGCTAAGGAACGTTAGTTTGTGCGGGCGCGAGCTATTATAGCGCCCGCAGCTGATGCGCCATCCGTTAGGCGGACGCGCGAGCAAAAAGGGTCCCGGCGAAACTCCCGGGACCCTTGCAGCTCCTTGGAATGGCATCGCGCTGTCGGCGCCACTGTCGCAGCACTTAATGTACCCTATAGCGTGCTTTCTTCAAGGACATGGCCTACCAGCGCAGGCAGGTGCGATCGGCCTAACTTCTCGGCAGAGAGACAGGCGCCCGGGCGCAGGGACGTTCCCTGGCCGGGCGTGACTTGCTAGGTGCCGGTGTGGGCTTAGATCCGATGCCGCCGGGGAGGCGACCACCGACAGGCCTAGTGTAGCGGTCAGGGCCTTCGGTCGATGTGCGCCACCTCACGGGGAGATCGCCGGCTGCGGAGGGCCGGCGGAACCTGAGGTTCAGTTTATCATTAAGTGCCGAGCGAACGGAACTCCTCTCTGGTCCTCCCCGGACGAGCACGTTACCGTTTCGTTTGATGGATGACCCGAAACGACCCACCTCCTCACGGAGGGCTGCTATGCCTCCCCTGAATGAACTCGATACCTTCCACGCGGTTTGGAACGCTGAGGCCGAACACACGATCCGTCTTCTCGACGCACTCCCGATCCATGCCTACGACTTCCGCCCCGATCCCAAGGGCCGCTCCCTCGGGGAGTTGGCCTGGCACTTGAGCGAAATCGATGCCTGCTTGAGCTTCGGAATTGCCGAGCGACGGTTCCGGTTTGAGGATGAGCCTCCCAACCTCAAGCGCCCGCGTGAGATTAAGCTGCTGGCTCCAGGGTATCGCCGCGTGCACACGGAAGCTGTGGCCCGGCTTGAGAGCCTTGCGGAGAATCAACTTGACGAGGCCGTAACCTTCTTTGATGGCCGGCGATTGGCTATTCGAGACGTGCTCTGGAGCGAGTGGCTCCATCACCTGATCCACCATCGCGGGCAGCTTGTGCTGCTGTGTCGGATGGCGGGTGGGACGCCGCCGGGGCTGTATGGCCCGAATCGGGAGGAAATGCAGACGATACGCGCTCGGATGGAAGCGGTGAAAACCTAGTAGCGGTTAGGTCTTCCAAAGTCTTAGTGCGACAATCGCGGCAAAGCGCCGCCTAACCCGCAAATGCAGCAGACGGGCCGATCCGCCTCGGCCTTCGTGTGGGCGGAACCTTCCATGAGGGCGATAAGGAATCGTCAATTTGTGTGGGCGATAAGCTGTATAGGGCCCACAGCTGATTTGCGTTCCGTTAGGCTGCGCCGAGCATCCAAATAGGATGGCATAAAGGATTTTTCAGTTCCGGCCTGGCATGAACTGGGATCCAGACTGCCGCAGGATCGCCGGCATTTCGCGGGTGTCTCAATTCCGTCCATCCGCGGTTCCCGAAGACAAATGCAGTAGATTAAGAGGGGTATGCGGACGTCGCCTGGCCGGCGGCGCGCGGGGCCCGTCGTGCTGTGAATAATCCAAGAGCAGTCCGATAAGCTGCCGCAGCACCCTTCACTCAATACTTTATGATGTCATAGGAGTTGAGCCATATGCGTATTTTTAGCAATTCGCCAGGATTGGGCGGGTGCCTGGCTTTATCGCTGATCTTCACGGCGGCGGCGACGCCGGTGCAAGCCCAGGACGCCGATGTCGGCGCTGCGGAGACCCCCGCGGAGATGTTCCTCTTGCTGGTGCCTTCGCGGGACTCCCCCGAGATTCAGCACGATATTGAAGTGGCCACCCAGCGGCAGAGAGTGGCCGCCAACCAGCGCGAGCAGACCGAGAGGTGGAGAACCAGTGCGAAGCTGCGCGTTGACGACATGGAGCGACACATCGATAGTATCAAAGATCGCATCAAGATCGCGAAGCAGAGAAAGCAGGACGCTGACCGTCTCCGCCTCGAAGCCGAGCGTCAGGCAGCGGAGCGACAAAAAGAGTTGCTGGAGCGTCGGCAGTCGCTCCGGGAAGCGGAAATCGATCTCTTGAAGAAGAAAGCGGAACAGGCAAACATGGAACGACAAGCGCTCGAATTGGAACTTCAGCTTATGACGAAGCGCAACGAGCCGGTGCGGGCTGCGCCCGGCACGGTCGAGCGGGCGAGTTTCGATCAGGTCGTCTCCCAGCTGGAGCGTAAAACGCTCGAGGCGCAGCGAGCCGCGGCCACTACCATAATGGCCGTCGCGGAGTACGAGAGAAAGGTGGTGGAGCAACGGATAGCGATTCTGGACGCTCAGCAGGCGGTGGTGCGCGGAAGGTAGCCGTCTGCTAGGGCGCGTGGTGCCATGGATGGCGCAGTCGAGATCCACCGGCGAGACGGCGGAGCTTACTCTCGATCCCCGCTCCAGGGGTTAAGAATCCCCTGGCGCGAGGGTGGCATTTTCGGTTCCCGTTGCGTGAGCAGTCAAGGACATAGGTAACAAAACAGTCCAAGGACATAGGTAACACTTTTTAAGAGCGTCGCCGATAGTGGCGACTGAGTGCATCCTCGACGTTGAGCGTACGTTCGTGGAAACGGCCGAGGCGGAGCGGGCCGAAGTAGGCATCCCATTCCCCGTCGTCGATCTCGACCAAGCCAATGTATTCGCCGCCGAGTGTCTGACTGATGTTGACCCATTGCTTGTGCCAGCGGATCCCGCCGTTATAACTGACCCGCCGGACTTCGTAGTGGCCGGGGTACTCGAGCGGCGGGAGGCGCGCGGGATAGGCGCGGGGCGATGGCGTGTAGCAGGAAGCGGGAGGGGCGTCGTTGAGGGCTTCGTGCAGGCGGAGGTCGTTGAATTCGCGACGCCACTCGTCAAAGCGATATTGTTGGGCCCGGCGCGAGTCGTGCGGTGGTCGGGTGCATTCGCGTTTGAGCGTCCGGTGCATGCGTTCATGGCGGCCATTCTGATACGGGGATGCCGGCTCGATAAGATCGGGGAGAATGCCGAGGCGGACCCACCAACAGAGCGCGCGGAGAGGCGCTCGAGCGCCTGCGTCGCAAACGGGACGCCATTGTCCGCACGAATGCGTGTGGGGAGGGGGAGGCCGTACTCGCGAAAGGCGCGGACGAAGACGGGCCGACTCTCCGCGATCTGCGTGCTGGTAAGTGCGTGGCAGCTGAGGAGGAGTCGACTGTAGCCGTCGGCAATCGTGAGCGGAGAACAGAGCGAGCCATCTCCCAGGCGAAATTGCCCTTTGAAGTCGGCGGTCCAGATGGCGTTGGGGGCATCCATCGGCGCTTGAGGTGGACCGGCATGGCCTGGCCGTCGGACGCGTCGGGGTGAGACGACACAGCCGGCGCGTTGAAGATGTAACGCGATGGTACTACGGGCGGGCCAGGCCGCGGTGGGCCAGTGGTGGCGCACGAGGCGGAGGAGTTTGCGCGGCCCCCACGTCGGATGGTGGGCGCGTGCGGTGAGCAGTGCCTGCACGAAGTCAGGGGCGATCGCCGTAGGCGAGGTCCGAGGTCGTCGCGAGCGATCCGCCAAGGCCGGCCCACCGCCGCCGTCGTAGCGGGCGAGCCATTTGTAGCCGGTCTTGCGGCTGATGCCATAGGCCGCGCAGAGCTCGGTGATCGGCGTGATCTTGCGCCGGGCATCGCGGACGAACTGGTGACGGAGCGTCATTGGGGATTCCTCGTGCCACGGCATCGCGCCTCCTAGTGGAGACCGAACCCTGGCGGTGAGTGTCACCCATGTCCTGAGACTGTTCTGTCACCTATGTATTTAGACTGTACCGGGCTGCCCCCTAACCCGCCAATGCAGCCGACAGACCGATTGGCGCGAGGCTCCTGTATGGGCGGCACCATCACTGACTGCGAAGCGGAAGCGTTAATTTGTGTGGGCACGGGATTTATAGGGCTGCAGCTGATTTGCCATCCGTTAGGCGGACATACAAACTCGATCTTCTCGCTGGGCTACTCAATGGCCAATGACTCGCAATCGTTGTTCCCGGTGGTACTTGGCGGAGTGATCCTTCTCCTTTCAGCAGCCGTCGGCATATGGGGTCCGACGAAGTCGCCGCCACGCCAACGGTGCACTGATGCGGCCATTCTTTTAACCGGATTAGCGGCCATTCGTCGTCGCCGTCGGGTACATGTGATGATGATCGTGGGTGGTGGGTTTGCTTTTCTGTGCATCGCGTACTTGCTCAGTACTAAGGTTAGCGACGAACGCGTTATGGAACGAATTGCTTTCGGGCTTATTTTTACTTGGCTGGCATGTGTGGCGCTAGCCTGGAACGACGTTATGCAGAGCCGATGTCCGCGGTGCGGTAATCGCTTTCATGGGAGTCGGAGGGGTAACTGGTGGTTTGAATGGTCATGCTCCCGCTGCAAGTTGCCGTTGCGAGCTACTGAAGTAGATCTGCAGGCGGAGGACACGTAGGCATTGTGCGCTCGTGCCACCTAACCCGCAAATGCAGCAGTCAGGCCGATCGGCGCGAGGCTCCACATAGGCGGCACCATCGTTGGCTGCGAAGCGGAAGCGTTAATTTGTGTGGGCGCGGGCTTGTATAGGGCCTGCAACTGATTCGCATTTTCGTTAGGCGGCAGCAGCGCCTGGCGGGGTTTCAAGGGTGTCCTGCGTCGATTACAATACGACGTCGCCCCCCCGTGGTCGAGAAATAGTTCAGCTGTCTGAAGCCATCGAATGGCGGGCGCAGCGTCACGTGTTACCGTCAGACGACGGACTGGAGAGCCTCGGCCTCCCAGTGGGCGGCCCCTTCCATGTGGGCGATAAGGAAGCGTTAATTTGTGCGGGCCTAGGCAGATATAGTGTCCGCAGCTGATTTGCTATCCGTCAGGCGCTTATGCAAACTGAACTTGATGCCATCAACAGCTGGTATATCGAATCCGTCGTCTACCGCGATGTTTGGCTAGAAGTGCACGTCGTGGAGGGCATTGTTGGTGATCCAACAGATCTTAAGATCAGTGATAAAACGACAATTTCCGGTATCCGCCCTGTTGAGATCCTTCCAAACAGCCGGCGTTTCATTGTCCGTTTCGACAAGCCGATCGCGTTTCAAATCGTGGACGAGTCCTTCATACAGTTAGATGAATATGAAGTGCGTGATGATGGGAAGGTAATCAAGATACTAGAACGGTCGAAGTACTTAGACTATGTCAACGGTTCACATGGATGGTATCGAGATATGATTGGGCCCGCAGAGCATTATCGTGTCTGCACCTATAACGAGGTAGTCGATGTCATATCTTGCACGGTTCCGATCGTCAATCGCGCCTAACAAATCATTGCAGCCGACACACGCTGCGCGTGTGTGGCTGAATTCAATACGTTAGGTGGCAGCGTGTACCTAGCGAGCTTTCCTGGGAGAGCAAGTCACCAAAACAATGCGCCCCTGGCAATCACCAGAGGCGCAGGCTGTCAGATGCTGAGCAGATCAGTTGCATTGACAGGTGCCAGTGCCACAACAGCATCCGGTATCACAGCAACCGGTAGTACAACCACAGGCATTCATACGTCCTCCAGATAGCGCTAGCGAGTTTTCACTCGCTCTTCCAAGTTAGGGGCGATCTAGCCTGCCCGCAAGCGAACTCATCACGCGCCAAAGTGACAAGCGACAGGTGGTCAGGTAAGCTTCGGCACTGGCCAGAATGGGCTGCCCCCTAACCAGCAAATGCATCCGACAGGCCGGATGGCGCGGGGCTCCATGCGGGCGGCACCATCACTGGCGGCGAAGCGGAAACGTTTATTTGTGTGGGCGCGGGCTCTGTAGGGCCTGCAGCTGATTTGCCTTCCGTTAGACGGACGCGCGAGCATCGCGAAAGGCAACAAAACGCCCGGTCGAGTGCTGGTGCACCCACCGGGCGAACGTCGTGGCAGTGTTGGTTACCCAGGCTGCTCTGTGCCCTGGAGCCCGAAGGCTATGTCCTGTGCTGCCGCGCTGCTTAGCGGTCGAGCTTCGCGACGTTCTCTGCCGCGGGGCCCTTCTGACCTTGGACGATGTCGAACTCGACCCGCTCACCTTCCGCCAAGCTCTTAAAGCCCTGAGCCTGGATCGCCGAGTGATGAACGAAGCAGTCCTTCTGCCCGCCCTCGGGGGTGATGAAGCCGAAACCCTTGGCGTCGTTAAACCATTTCACTGTACCGGTCGTACGCATTGCCTACTCCTTAGTGTGTTCCTGTAATCGGAGATCGGCAGGGCCGTACAACCCGACTACATGGGCTCGTGAACCGACCCTCACGATGGGTCTGCGACCGCTCAGGCAACAAAAAGGGTCCCGGCGAAACTCCCGGGACCCTTGCAGCTCCTTGGAATGGCATCGCGTTGTCGGCGCGACTGTCGCAGCACCTAATATACCTTGATAGTGCGCTTTCTTCAAGGGCGCCGTCTAACTCGCAAATGCAGCTGACAAGCCGCAGAGGCGTGGGGTTCCACGTGGGCACGGCGCTCCGATAGTGCGGCTATTGAGTTCCAGCACTCTTACCTCAAACCTGAAGAGCGTCGCTCTCGCGAAGCCTTTTATCCGAGATTGATTTGGGTGGTGGATGGAACGAGACGAAAGAGAGACAGAGCCCACCTTGCGGGCGCTTGGAAGGAAGGCGTACTGGTTGTCAGGAATTCCGCGGCGCGGAAAACCTTCGCGGATGATTGCGGAGTCCTAGGAGAATGGGCCGGCAGTAATGCGCCCATTTTCTTTGATCTCGGCGAAGGGGAAGTGCTGTTGTACCTCTTGACGAGCAGCGCCAACGGGTGGGCCTATCTCCACCCAGTCCCGCGCGCAGAAATTCATCGAATGGCATCGTACCCCAGCAACAGCGATTGCTCGCAATCTAGACATTCGTGACTGAATTCCCCAAACTGATCGCGCAGTACGAGTCACGTCCTCCGGCGCAGCCGTTGAGTCGGAACCCCTTGCAACCTCGCGGCTTTCGCAGACACTTTCGGTTTTAGGATATGACCTTTACGCCGCCTAACCAGCGCATGAAGCCGACGCGGCGGGGCGGCCACGGCTGAGGGCCGGACTTCATATAGAAGTGTGGTTGCCCGCGCGCAGTTTATGCGCAATCCGTTAGGCGGACGCACGAGCATCGCGGGCCGCTGAGATCGACTGGATGATGAGGTCGGATTATGTCAAAGTTTTGTGACACGATCAGCTCTCGAGCAACAACACGAGGAGATTTCCGCCCATGAGACCGCTTCGATACTCGATCAACGTTACCCTCGATGGCTGCTGCGATCACCGGGTGATAATCGCGGACGAAGAGCTGCATCGCCATGCCGTTGCCAATCTAGAACGCGCCGATGCGCTGCTCTTTGGCCGTGTGACCTATGAGATGATGGAAGCAGCGTTTCGCCCATCGGCACGGACGGGAGCGTTATCTGATTGGATGGAACCCTTCGCCCGGACGATTGACGCGAAAAAGAAGTACGTCGTGTCGAGCACCCTGGACCGGGTCGACTGGAACGCGGAGCTTGTGCGCGGGGAGCTGGGGAAGGCCGTTCAGCAGCTCAAGCGGGAGTCGGGTAAGGGACTGTTTGTGGGAGGCGTAAAGCTCGCGATGGCGTTGGCCGAGCTGGGGTTGATCGATGAGTACGAGTTCGTAGTGCACCCCAGGCTAGCGGGCCATGGGCCGACGTTGTTCGCGGGGCTATCGAAGCATGTCGACTTGAAGCTCGTGAGCCGGCTGGAGCTCGGCTCGGGAGCGGTGGCGATGCGGTATGAACCGAGAAGGTAGCCATCAGCTGGGCCGTGTTGTATTTGGTATGCGAGTCCGCGCCGCCTAACCCGCAAATGCAGTCGGACAGGCCGATCAGCGCTAGGCTCGATCCACGCGCTCGTGCGGGAGTTGACCGAACGGAAAGGCATTTCGATTAATCAGTTTGTCACGCCATGAGGGCACTGTACGATAGGATCCGATCTGATGAGATTCCCTACAGACATTACCGCGAGTTCGGTGTTCTAACAGCTTAAACCCCGGACCGGCGACTGCGTCACATACGGTCCCGTCCTGAACAGGGTTTGGGCTCGCGCACCCAGGGTAGCGGCGATCCGGGTACGTGGTGCCTTCTCATAATAGCCCACTTTAATGGGGACAAGGAAATGGACTCTGGAAAAAGCCAAGCGTACCGGTGCCAGGGTGTCATGACACAAGGAAAGGCGAAACGGGCGCCGGCATGGATGCACGGCATAGTGGCGCTCATTCTAGGCGGAGCTGTTCCAGCCGTTGTCAGCGCCCAGCAGGCCGTGACGACTCTCGTGTTTGATGGGGTGACTGTCGTCGATGTCGAACAGGGGGAGCTTGTCTCTGGCCAGCGCGTCGTGATTATGGGCAGCCGCATCGCGGCCGTGGGAAGCACGGGCGCGATCGAGATCCCGCGGGGCGCGCGGGTGGTGGACGCCCGGGGCAAGTACCTGATCCCGGGCCTCTGGAATATGCATAGTCATGCGATTCTCAATCTCAGGAACGCCGTCCTCGACGAGTTCCCCAAGTTCATCGCCACCGGCGTGACTGGCATACGTGAGGCGGCGGGAGCACCCGTGCCGTTGAGCACCTTGCATCAATGGCGGCGCGAGGTCGATGCCGGTCGGCGGGTGGGGCCGCATATGACCTTGGCGAGCCCCATAATCAACACCCGAGAGATGGGCGATTCTATCATGATGGCATCCCTGCCCAACATCGCGCTACGCAGACTGGTCCCACCTTCCGAGCTGCATTCCCTCGACTCGCTCTCCCAAGCCGGAATCGCCGACGAGCGGCTCGACGCGGCGCTCGACTCGTTGGTGCTGGCGCACCAGGATCGTCTGCTCCCCCTGATCGACTCGCTCAAAGCGAGCGGAGCCGACTTCCTGAAGATGTACGACTTGTCGCCCAGGATGTATTTCGTCGTTGCGGCCGCGGCGCGGCGCGCGGGCATAGCCTTCGGAGGTCACTTGACCAGGGAAGTCGCCGCGATCGCAGCGTCGGACAGCGGCGCCACCATCCTCGATCATATGAACGCGGCGGGAGATCTGAGCCAGCTCTGCTGGGGTCCCACCGCCGACCTCGCGCGGTGCCGGGCGACGGCGGAACGGTTCCGGCGCAATGGCACATGGTGGGTGCCGACGCTCGCCGTCCAATCGGGCTATGGGAGTCTCCCTCCCATCTTCAAACCGCGGTGCACCCCAGCATGGAAGAACGATCCCGCCCATTGCGCCGCCGATTCCCTGGGCTTGCTACGCATGGCGCACCGCGTCGGAATGCCCATCCTGGCAGGCACGGACATAGATCCGTCCCACGGGGATTCGGGGCTTCATCGGGAGTTGGCGTCCATGGTCGCCGAGGGTCTGACACCGCGGGAAGCTTTACAGAGCGCCACGCTTAATCCAGCCAAGTATCTCCACGCCACCGACTCGCTCGGCACGGTGGCGCCAGACAAGCGGGCGGATCTCGTGTTGCTCGACGCCAATCCGCTGGCGGACATCACCAACACCACGACGATCCGGGCTGTAGTGGCTAACGGTCGCTATTTCAACCGAGCCACGCTTGATAGTTTATTGGCCGAAGGTCCGGCGAAGGGGCCATAACTGCCATAACTATCGAATGCGGCCGGCGCTGCTGACCGCGATGAGGCCCTAGCGGCCTCATCGCGGAATCGTGCTGCAGGCCACAACCTCGTCACGATTCTCGACGCGAGCTCCAAGGAGATGCTCGTTCCGGACTAGGTCAGCCAAGACCACATCTTCATCCTCGTGCTCCGCACGACCATATCATCGATATCGGCGGCATGGGAAACCCGAGAATAGAGGATTCTGGTTGAGCCGTGGATATTGGGGCAAGGTCTCATGATCGAAGCGGTTGTACCCGTTATGAATTACGCCTTCGACGTTCTCAGCTTCGAAAGACTGGTCTTTAGAGGAAACGTATTTGTCTGGGCACGAGCTTTATAGTGCTTGCAGCTGATTTGCATTCCGTTAGGCGGCAGCGAACGCGAGGTGGATTGTTGCGGCAACGGATATCGATGCTGATTGCGAGGGAACTCTGACTGGCACTCCACTTTTCGTTATACTGTTCCAGCGCCCGCGACGGGCATGATGGGATTGGTATGCCGAGCGTTAGGCCGACACCCATAAGGGGCTTAGCTTGCCTGATCTGATTGAGGCGATCTTCACTCTGTCACATGCTCGGTGATCGGTGTGATCTTGCGCCGGGCATCGCGGACGAACTGGTGACGGAGCGTCATCGGGGATTCCTCCTGCCACGGCATCGCGCCTCCTAGTGGAGGCCGAAAGCTGGCGGTGAGTGTCACCCATGTCCTTAGACTGTTCTGTCACCTATGTATTTAGACTGTACCCACCGAGCCACCTAACCCGTGCATGCAGCCGACGGGCCGGAGAAGCGCCACCCTCCGCCTGGGCGGCACCCTCCGATGGCGCCGCTGAGGAGGCGTAGGTTTGTGGGGCACGGGCATGAGAGCCCGCCGCTGATGCGCAAGTCGTTATACGCCACGTGCGGCATCACCAGTCAAGCTTGGGAAGGGCGAACATGACGCTCAAACGAATGGATAACGTCCTCATCGTCGTCGACGACCTTGAGGCCGCGAAGGCCTTCTTTCTCGAACTCGGACTCGAGTTGGAGGGCGAGACGACGGTCGAGGGCCCCGCGGTAGATCGTCTCGTTGGCCTTCAGAAGGTCCGTGCTACCCTCGCGCTGATACGCACTCCGGACGGCCACGGACGGATCGAGCTGGACAAGTTCCACACGCCGGAGGCGATCAGAACCGGGCCCGAGAACGCTCCGGTGAACGCACTCGGGATCCGCCGCATCATGTTCGCCGTCGATGACATGGACGACGTCGTCGCGCGCCTGCTCGCCCACGGCGCCGAACTGGTCGGCGAAGTGGTGCAATACGAGGACACGTATCGGCTCGCCTACGTCCGCGGCCCCGAGGGCATCATCATCGCGCTTGCCGAGCAGCTCGGGTAAAGCGTACCCGCATGGGCGCAGTAGAACGGCACTTGTAAGTGAGCTTCGGTTCGGACTACCTCGTCCGGTTCACGCGGGGCGAGCTCGGTAAGGATGGCATCCCGAAAGGAGCCGCCTAATCCGCAAATGCAGCTGTCAAGCCGCAGATGCGCTAAAATCCATATGGGCGGCGCCGCTCCGGTGGAGCGGAAGTGGAAACGTAGAATTGTGTGGGCACGGGCTTTTATAGTGCTTGCAGCTGATTGCATTTTCGTTAGACAGAGGCACGAGCATCGCGTGGCGCAGCTATCTTGCAGCGGCGTCGTGACGAATAGCACACGAGGATCGCCCGGGAGAGAGAGCCAGCCTAACTTCAACGAGATTTCACATGTCACAGCAACAGGCTCTGTATCAATCGCTGGCTGCGTCCGGTGCGACGCTCATCGCGTTCATTGGGGTGTGTCACGAGTTCATCGGGGACATCGTGTTTCCGTGGGCGCCGGCCTTTCTTGGTGGTCCTATCGTGTGGCATAGCCTCGGTCTTTTCGCCATCATCTTTGGTCTACTTCTGCTGGCGGGTACGCTCCGCCTTATCAAATTCCCGGTTATTCCCTTTTCACTCATCGCAGCAGCCATTGGCATCGCGTTAGTCGTGGTCGTAGCCCTCTTGCGTCACCAATTTCATATGTTTGCGCTAGCGACCGCTCTGTCAGGATTTGTGACGGCATTTTATCACCGTAAGGCTGCTGCCCACCAAGGCACTGCCGCCAACGGGCTTGGGCGTTAGACTGTCGCGCGAGTATCCCGTGGAGCGCTGTCTAACGCAAATGCAGCCGACGGGCCGATCGGCGCGAGGCTCCGCGCGGGCGGCACCATCGCTGGCTGTGAAGCGGAAACGTTTATTTGTATGGGCGTCGGATCTATAGCGCCTGCAGCTGATTTGCCTTCCGTTAGGCGGACGCGCAAACATGGACTTCTTGCAGAATCCAATGTGAGCCAACATTTGCTTTTGTTAGCGGCTATCCAGTGGCCGTCGGGTGACGACGGCCACTAAGAGCTGTCGGCCTAACTATATTTTACCGATGGATGGCAAAACCGCCGATATGTAGATCCAAATCGTGATTGGCTCGAATGCCTATAACCCCTTCCAGGTCATCTGCTGTTGCTGCCATTGAATCCACCGTTTGACCGTTGACTATGAATAGGACTTGATTCGACTTTTGTTTCCCTTCGATAGCAAGGAGGTTCGTGGTCTGGCCGTTCGCGTCGAACTTTTTGATCGCAGGATGCTCTGTCCATGGCTTTATTTCGGTAACTTCTTCACCGTTGCGCCGCTTAATCAAGTATTGACCGTCGCCTCGGACCAAAAAGTAAACGTATTGCTGAGTGCTCTTGCCTAGGGCCTTCCCGCCGAAGAATAATCCATACCCTTCGGGATGCTCGGCCGTGGCCTTGGTCTGTGTGAAGTTAGCCAGGGTATGGAAGGAGCTGGTTCCCTGATCCGCTTGCCGGTAGACTATCGCCGACGTGCCAAGGGTAAGGTGGTAATCTTTCCCCATGGTGACGAGCTTGACCTGCTCCATCGTCCCGTCAGCATCCGGCCATGCCGACCAGCCAGGCGGAAATACCCCGCCGCCAGTTACGGCGTCATGGTCATCGTGCTGACCCCACAAAGGTGCGCCAGCCCCAGTTGCCAGAAGGATAGAGAGGAAAATGACTGTCACACGATTCATAAGTGCTCCTTAAAGGCTAGGCCGTGAATAATGCTGCATAGTCGTAAAGAATGATCGAGATATATCGAACGTCGCAGCTTCAATAAATTGGGTCTATTCCTTCGAGTCTGTCGCAAAATTTGCGAGGTTGCAGTGGTCTAATCGCGGGTTAGGCAGCCGCGCGAACATCACGTGATTTGGGTTGTTAAGTTCTCAGACAGCGCCGCCTAACCCGCAAATGCAGCTGACGGGCCGAGGAGCCCCTCCTAGTGGACGGCACCCTCCATGAGGGCGATAAGGAAGCGTTAATTTTGTGGGCCTCGGCAGCTAAGCGCCCGCAGCCGATTTGCAGATTCGTTAGGCAGCTTGCGCGAGCATCACGAGAGGGCTAGATGACACAGGAAGCTATCCAGGTCCAAGTTGTGTATTCAGACGACCATCTCTTGCAACTCGAAACATCGGTCCGCTTTGCCTCGTGGGCCGGTGTCGAGCGCGCCTACGTCGATTATGACGCAGTAAGGAGCTTTGCCCAGCAACTCCTTGAGGTCGCAGCCGGGAATCAGACAAAAGCAGCTCTTGCCGGAGACGGGCTTGAGTTCATTGTCTTTGAGTACGGTGCAGCGCGGAAGCTCGGAGTAGAGGTGCACATTGCGAAGATCTTCGACAAAGGGCCACGCTGAGAACCGCACATTGGTGTCCTTCATCTAACTGCTCCTACTGAGCATGGGTTAGTCCCACGATTTGCGCAGGAGTTGGCAAGGCTGGGTGAACGCCGCGAAGGGACAGCTATGCTGACTCTTTTTCCAGAGTGGCCCTCGTGAATGCAAGCCGCCTAACCAGCAAATGCAGCTGTCAAGCCGCAGAGGCGCCGAGCTCCGTGCGGGCGGCACCCTCCGGTGGAGAGCGGCTGCGGTGCACTACCTCCTTTGCACCTCATTTGTAAACCGTCATACAGACCAGTTCACCCATCGAAACGTACGCTAGTGTCGGTTACCCTGGACGAGCCAGATGCGGTGCCGGTCGGCTAAGACGTCTTTGCCAGCAACAGTCTACCGTATCAGCGACTTCGTCACGCGGCCGCTCCGGTCGATCTGGGTGATTGGGCCACGATAGATATCATCCTTCAGCAGGACGGACGACCCTTGGGTCGACCGCCGGAACGCCGGGCTGAAGTTAAAGGGATCCGCGCCCGACACGTCGACGTTGTAGCCGAGGTCCGCCAGAGAAGAGATTGTGATTGCGCTGAGCGGATTAGCGCCTGAGTTGGCGTAGCCGGTCATCAGCTCGTTCCCGAGGACCGACTCGCGCCAATGACTATCGGCCGTACTGCTACCGCCGGTGTTTTCCACGGGAACTTTATTCCCAATGTAGGACGTGCCACCAGCTAAGTTGAATGCCCCAAGGGTTGCGGCGCCATTAAAGTACGGATCGGTGCCGCCAGTGCGCGCGGGGCCAACGAGCAGGTGCTTCAATTCCCAGAGTGTCCCGAATCCGAGAACGTGCCCCATCTCGTGTAGTATGACATCATCTAAAAGGTCTTCACTCTCGAGGAGCGTGAGGTCATCGACGTCGAAGTACATCACTCCAACGAGCGGCAGGTTGTTCTCGACTGGTCCGCGGATGACACAGGGCCCCGCGGAGCCGAGAACGTGGCCGGGCCCATCGATGGAAGCGAGTTCGACCAGGATCACCAGGTCGTCGACATCGTCGTTGAAGTCCGGCGTACCTTCACCGCAAACGCTGGGAAAGGTGACCGTATAGCCACTCAAGTCATCGACAATGTGCTGCTCCCACCGTCGCTCAGCCCGAGCGAACGCCTCCGCCTGACTCGTCGATATGGGACTGAGGAACCGGACATCAATTTCGTAGCCAGGGGGGAATCCGTTTGTAACGAGGGCGCTCAGCAGAGCTGGACTCCCGGCAATCGAGGCATTCACCGCGGTGACGGTCACGTGATGTTCGCCGACCGATTCCACCAGCCAATCGACGGTAGCGGTCCCGTCCGGGCCTGTGCTCCTGGTGTACGTCGCGGAGGCATTGGCCCTATCATCATACGAGCCCACGACTCCGCCGCCAGCCGTGACGTCGAAGCGAAGCGCAACGCCTGCAATACCATTGCCAAAGGCATCCGTCACGAGAACGACGGGTTGTGTATATATACCTGGCCGAACGGTCGGATTGTTGTTTTTGTAAATCAGGAGCTGCGCCGCTGGGGCGGGGGTACCGATCTCGTTGAAGGTAGTCGTGAGCGGTGTGCCCGTCGCACCGACAACTGTGGCGAGCACCTGGAAATTCCCCGCCCGGCGTACTGTCACGACGGTCATCGCGCGCCCCTCGGCGTCGGTCACGGCCGTCGAGTCCTGAAAAGTCGCGGCGGGCGTGCTGAACTTGATCGTGACGCCGGCGATCGGGCGGTGCGTAACATCGACCACCTGCACGACGAGAGGTGCCGGTAACGCCGTTCCTGCGGTACCAGTTTGGGACTCGCCGGAAATCCTGCGGAGCTCCGCCGGCACCTGCGCGACTCTCACGTTCAAGCTAGCTGTTGCCGCACCGGCGGTAGCTGTGATTCGGGTTGAGCCCAGGCCTTGCGCGGTGATGAGGCCAGCGGTAACGGAGGCAACCGCAACGTTCTCGCTAGACCAGGTGATCTCGACCTCCTTCAGGACACTTCCGTTCTGGTCGAGAACCGCCGGGGTGAGTTGCCGTTGCTGCGTCAGCGCGGTGAACGCGATTTCCGTTGGACCCAATCTTATCGTTGTCGGGACTGCCGGTTCGGTGCCACCACAGCCTACGAGTACGGCGCATACCAACGCATTGACGAGATCACGTCGCCTGGGAACCACCATGGAGTGCCCGCGCTCGAGGATAACGTTATGGACAGGGGGCCGAAATATGCGCAAGGGCGGGCGAAAATCCAAGCTCGGCGGTCCTGGCTGTCCGGTAACGGACAGAGCGGTGCCCCTCGTCTTCATCAAACGAAAGGGCATCGTGCTCTCACTCAACGATCGTGACTTATTTAGAATCCGGTCATGAAGGACACACGCACGACATTCTACAATAGGATCACTTGGTGCCGGCAGAGGCGTTACGAGCTGTGTTGCTAGCACCAATCTTGTCGCTAGCAATCTTGCCATTCGTATGTATTCGCTGTCATTTCTGCTTACGAGCAGCTGTTCCTAAAGTTAAAGTTTGGTGAGAAGAAGGATGCGCAGGTTGTACAGTGAACCAAATGAAGACTTATTCAAGTACTTAGGCTTACGACTTAGTGCCTATTCACGCATTTGCACCGCTCCCATGCTCTTTGATTTGATTCGATTGACGTTGCGATCAGATGTCAACGGACTGTTCGAAAATTCTCGTGCAGCAGTTGTGGAGCATTACTTCTGATTAACGCAATCGAATCAGCCATCGGGCTTGGTAGCTGCTGACTAAATACGAAATATCGGGGTTGGTGCGGCCTAACCAGCGCATGCAGCCGACGAACTGCCGGGAGTGCCGGCCTCATGTGGGCACAACGTCCCGTGGGCACGCTGTGAACGTTAGATTGTGTGGGCGCCGGCATCCACGTTCGCAGCTAATGCGCGATTTCGTTAGGCCGACCACGTAGGGCCGGCAGTTTACTACACCAGTGTACTAGGAGGGCGAGTGCTAGAAGCGATCCGCCATTTCGTTCGCGAGCGGCTCACTAGTGTTACGGAGCCTGCTGTTGCTGCCCCCGCGCCAGCCTGGCCCAGCCGCGTGCAGCTCGCGGCCTGCGCGCTCCTCCTCGAACTGGCTCACGCCGATGGTGAGTTCAGTCCCGAGGAGCAACAGCACATCGAAGGCACACTGGTGCGCCATTTCGGGCTCGACGAGGCTACAGCTGCCGAGCTCCTGCGGCTGGCAGAGATGGAGCGAGCGCAATCCTTGGATCACTTTCAGTTCACTCGCCTGATAGTCGACCAGTATGATTTGGGGCAGAAGATGGTCCTGGCCGAAATCATGTGGGGTGTGATTCTGGCCGATGGCCGTCTCAGCGATCACGAAACGCATCTGGTCCGCAAAATGGCGAGCCTCATGCAATTGGAGCCCGCTTACCTCGTCCAGGCACGGCGCGCAGCCACTGGAGAGGCCTAGCTCGCCCCTGCGGCGCGTCGACAGACGATCGTCGTCGAGGGCGGCCGGATCACGGCGCTGGGGCCAGCGGGGAGGGTTCGGGTACCCGACGGTGCGGTGCGTGTCGATGGCCGAGGGAAGGTCCTGATCCCTGGTCTGGCTCGATATGCATGCGCATATTTCCCTCCGATCAAGATTCGGGAGGGAGTTCGAAGAGGCCCTAAGCCCGTCGGACCATCTACTCTTGCAGGAGCAGCAACTATTCCTCTGGCTGGCGCATGGTCTGACAACAATCCGCAACCTGGACCACGACCCCTCGCTCTTCGGCCGCGACCTTCGCGGTGACGAGGTGCTAAAGTTGCGCGCTCGGGTGGCGGCGGGCGATGTCCTGGGGCCGCGGATTTACACCGCTGGATATATCACTGGCAGACTCTCACGCCCGGACATGAACGTGCCGTTGCAACTGCATGAGGTGGCTGAGGCGGTGCGGACCTACAAGGCGGCGGGGTTCGACTTCATCAAATCCACTGGGGAACCATGGTCTCGAACGTCTGGGACTTCGAGCACGGCCTAGGGGATCCCACCGACTCGGTGCTGTTCGACTCGTTGGCAGCCAGTGCCCGCCGCGCCGGGCTCCCGCTCGAGGGGCATACGGTCGTACCGCTGACGCGTGCCCTCCAGACGCACAAGTCGATCGAGCACCTGTCCGGTTACATCCAATATACGGGCTACTGGCCCGCGCTGACGGACTCCATGGTCGAGCAGCTGCCACCTGACAGCCTGGCGGCCCGCGCTGGGGTCGGTCAGCCTTCGATCTTGTAGATCTCTCGTCTCCCGTGATCAACGAGTTCGTGATAGCCCTTCATGATCTCCTCGAACTGTTTCATGTCTTCCGCGGAACCCTGAGGATTACGCATCATGTCTTCGAAGGCCTGAAGGTTCGGCACCTCCATCTCCGAAACGACTGTCCAGTACTGCTCAGCACAGAAGTCGGTCATGACCCGCATGCGTGGCATGCCAAGCTTTTCGCCTAGCTTTCCCATCGCGATGAATTTATCGATCATCGGGCGCACCTTACCCGGCTTGCAATGAAAGATGTCACGGACGAGATACATTGGCTCCTCCACGGCTCTAGGTTAGGCTGCTCGTTCGGCACTCAATTTTTTTACTATTCTGGGTGCCGGTCAAGGGTTGCAGGCAGGGGCCGATCTATCCAGCCCGCAAACGCCCTGCTCGCTACCGCCCACACTTTCGACTACGAGAGGGCACCACGGAGTTGCTCGGTGTCGAGTTCTGATGGGCCACCGGGTAAAGGTGAGTACGCTAGCGTACGGTTCCTCTATCAACCGACAGTGGCCCTCAGGTGGGCACTAATTCCGAAATTCTGGAAGGTCTGACGCCAGATTGCTGCGGCCCCTGGGTTCCATTTCACACGCCTCGTGGTTCGAGAGTCTACTGAACCCTCGCCTTGATCTGGGCCACCAAGCCGTCGAGCGCGGCGCGATCGAAGTAGCGGCCGTTTGCGACCACCGCGCTGATCTGCGTCGTGTTCGTGATGTCCACCAGCGGGTTCGCGTCGAGCAACACCAGATCGGCCAGCTTGCCCGGGGCCACGGTGCCGAGCGAATCGGTCGCTCGAACCGCACGGACCGGGTTGATCGTCGCCGCCTGTAACGCAGCTAGCGGCGTCAGGCCCCGATCGACCATGATTGCCATGTCCGCGTGGGTCTTGAAGCCAGCATCCGCTTTCTCGCTGTCTCCTCCCGAGAGGATCGGCAAGCCGACTTCCATGGGGATCTTGAGATAGCCGAAGCGGAGCGCATCGGGGGTCGCAGGAAGCGGTATAGGCTCATGACCGTGCAGCCAGGTCGGGTTGTACTTGAAATTGGTCCAGAAATCGTTGATGGTTTGCATCAAGAGGTTGGAGATGATTCGTGGCGATGCGTTCCGGAACCACCGTATGGCGCGGTTGCTCAGCGTAGGCGTCGACCAGGTATTGGTCTGGCGGAACTTCTCGGCGACCTTTCGGCAGGCGTCGACGGTGGCCTGAACAGGATCGAAGCACATCGCGTCGAGTTCGCCGACATGCTCCGGACCGACGTGGTCGAGGATACTTGCGCCGCTATCCGCCGCATCAAGCGGTGAGACATTCGGCGCATGCCCCCCGAACCGGAGGCCCGCGCGGCGCGCGGCTGCGGCAAGGAGAAAGTAGGTCTGCTCCCCCAGATCGTACGTTTTGATCCAATCAGCGCCGGCCTTCTTGAGAGATTGGACTATATGATCTACGTCGACAGAGTCACCCGCCGTGACGCATACATACCCGATCAGGCGCTCGAGGTCTGGGTCCCGTGTGCAGGAGCCTGCCTCGCTGATCGCCGCGCCAGAGTGGAACTGACGCGGCGGGCCAACACGGGTTCCGGCAAGGATCTGGCGCTGCCATAAGACCAGCGTATCGAGCGGGACCATTGCGAAGGCATCGCGGAAACCGGTCACGCCATTGGCAATAAAGAGTAAATAGGGAACATCAGCGGGGATCCGTACGTCCGAGTTTAGCACCACCGCCTCCACGAGACCTGGATGGGTGTGCATGTCCCAGAGGCCCGGGATCAGATATTTGCCCTTGGCCGGCACGACCTGCGCGCCTTTTGGTATTGAGATGGATTGGAAGTTTCCCACGGCTTGGATCCGGTTGCCCGCGATTACCACCCGCTGGTCAGGGAGGAGCTTCCCTTGCTCCACGTCGACCACCGTCACTCCATCAAACACCAGGGGTGTCGTGGCGGCCGCTGATTGCTGCGAGCTGGCCACAGTAGGGATAACTCCGGCCAGGATAAGCATGGCACCTTCCCTGAGTACCGACGCACCTCGCTCTAGCCATCCCTTGAACGTCGCGCGGACGCCCTGCCGCTCACCAAGCTCAAAGCTCATATTCGAGTGTCCAGATGATTGATATACGGTGCTTGATGCATGAGATACCGCCACCGTCGCGGGTCATTCCTAATATGCAGAACCGGGTGCCAGGAAGTGGGTAGAATTATCGGCGGAGACTGCGGAGCGATGCCTTTCAGGATTGGGATTTTCACCTGAAGATGCCGAAAACCTCAAGCTGCGGGCTGATCTGATGATTGAGCTCAGCAAACTGACCAAAGCGCGGCGACTCACTCAAGCGAAGGCGGCCAAAGTGTGCGGAGCGTGTTAGGGAGTACAGCGCGCGGGCCATGGCGAAGCAACGCCCGTGCACCGTACTCCCTGGCACACCCCGCTACTTGCGGTCCCTCCTCCACTCGATCGTCGTTGGCGTCGGCGCCGCGGCATCGTTCATCAAGATGCCTGTCCATGCCTGCCCCTCGACGCCCCCCTCGGTCCCAGTCTCGTATATTACGGTCTCGGGATGTCCTGCCGCCGTGATGATGATGCGGGTCGGCCCTGGCGTGTAGGACAGGTACGGCGACACCGCCTCGTACGCAAGGTTCGACACCACCGGCGTCAGAGGAAGCGAATCGGCCGTAGGCATCAAACTGCTCGTCACGTACACGTCCACCGCCCCTGCGTCCGGTGCGGCATTCATGAGGCGGAATAACGACTGGCCGGCAGCAGGCGCCGGGACCATGTCGACGAGGACGATCAGACCGCCATGGGTGCTGCGTTGCGTGAACACCGCCGTGTACGGCGTATCCACCGCCAACGTCACCTGCGTGGAGGCCAGCACCGTCGAGTCGCCGGGCGCTGTTACCACCAGTGTATGCGGGACCGAGCTGGCTCTCATAAACAGGCCCGTGGCCCCCCCACTATACGGCAATCCTTGAGCGGTCCATCCCTGCCACAGGTCGAGGCAGAGGTTGGCCTTTGTGTATCGTGGTGCAGCGTTGATGAACCACAGGGTCACCCGTGGCGTGATCAGATCCGGCGGGGGAGGAAAGAGATCGCTTGGCGGGGCGGCGTTGCAGGTAGCATACGTCCCATCAGGCGTGCCATCGGTCTTGCCCAAGTCGATCCCCGGCGACGTGGGGTTACCGCTACAGCCTACGAAGAAGACCGCGGTGGCGAGTATGCTATACTTGCGAGGGCTCACAGGGGCTCCTTGAGAGTTGAATCGCCTTGACACCTAGCTCCTACGCGATCAGGTACATGCTGGTCCTACTGAAAAAAGAGTCACTGCCGGGTGCCCTCGTAATGGGGACGCCAAATCTGCCATTAAGGACAAACACAGACGGCCGGGTTAGCGGTCTGATAGATGTCAACGCCGGTTAGACGTCAACGCCGGGTGAAATTGCACACCGGGCGGTCAGCCCGAGCGGGGACGCCGCGCGCTCCTGCCAGGCGGTGCAATGGTGGGCGGGTTCGGATTGCGGCACGCCTCGCGGCCTGGAGCCGGCGCTGATTAGGGATAAAAAGTCTCTTGCTTGAAGCAGGTCGGCGGCCGCGCAGCCTAACCCGCAAATGCAGCTGTCAGGTGACAGGCCGATCGGTGCGAGACTCCGTGTAGGCAGCACCTTCCATGTGGGCGATAAGGAAAGGAAACGTTAATTTGTATGAGCCTCGGCTGATAGGGCTTGCAGCTGATTCGCACTCCGTTAGGCCGACATGCAAGCAATCGTGATTGCCGGGAACGTCGTACTATGCGTTCGATTACAAACATCGTATCGCAAGAGCACTTCTCAGAGCCAGTTGAAGGAGAGGGGACCGGTGGAACACGCCAGAGCACAAGACCGGGCAACATTGCACAAACCTGTCCGGGGAGCCCAGCCGCGGCGTGTCGTGGTCATCGGCGCCGGCGCGGCCGGGTTGATGGCGGCAATCTTCGCGGCATCGGCGGGCGCGAAGACGCTCTTACTCGAGCGAACCAAAGACGGCGGGCGCAAGATTTTGATCAGCGGGGGTGGACGCTGCAACATCCTTCCGGCCCAGCTCGATGAGTCGCGCTTCGTCACTGACTCCTCGCCCAACACACTTCGGAACATCGTCCGCTCCTGGCCCCTTCCTGCGCAGGTCGCGTTCTTCGAGCAGGACCTTGGATTGAAACTGGTGGAAGAGCCGGAGTCCGCGAAGCTCTTTCCTGCGTCCCAGCGTGCTCGAGACGTACGTGATCAGCTTCTCGCTTTAGCCCGGAGAAGGGGCGCGGAGTTTTGGCCGAATACCCTTGTCACCAACATCACGTTCCTGAACGGTAGTTGGCAGGTGGAGCGGGATGGCGCTCCACGACTCGAGGCCGACGCCGTGATCATGGCCACCGGCGGACTGTCGGTGCCGCAGACGGGAAGCGACGGGTGGGGTCTGCGCATGGTTGAGCAACTCGGGCACACCATGCACTCGACCTACGCCGCGTTGACACCCGTGCTCACCGAACCGGCTCCTTTCGCCGCGCTTTCCGGTGTGTCGCTGCAGGTGAGACTCATCGCCGAGGACGGTCCACGGAAAGCTACAGCGACGGGCGGCTTCCTGTTTACACACGGCGGCTATAGCGGGCCAGCCGTGCTCGACATTTCACATGTCTTGGTGCGGTCGCGCACCTCCGGCGATGCCAGCGCCGGCCTCCTGGTGCAATGGACAAATCTTGACGAGGAGGCCTGGCAGGCCGCGCTTGGCCCGGACGGTACGCGGACCGTTGGGGCGGTTGTCCGTCAAGCGTTGCCGGCCCGACTTGCCGACGCGCTTGTTACATCGGCGGGTCTTAATCCTGCGTGCCAGCTTGCCCAGCTTCGTCGGGAGGAGCGACTTCGGCTAGTGAAGACGCTCGTGCGCGGCGAGCTTCCCTGGACGGGAGATGAGGGCTATAAAAAGGCAGAGGTAACGGGCGGCGGTGTGAGTCTGGCGGAGATCGATCCGCAGACGATGGAGAGCCGCCGGCATCCGGGTCTCTTTCTCTGCGGTGAGATATTAGATGCCTTTGGCCCGATCGGCGGCTACAACTTCCTCTGGGCGTGGGCGACTGGCCGTGCAGCCGGACTTGGTGCCGCACGCACGGCCTAAACCTCGAGCCGCCTGAATCCGATTGTACGAGTACATGACGGCGGACATCCAGATATGGAGTTAGACCTGCCGGCATCACCAACTGCGGCCTAACCAGCAAATGCAGCGCGGGCGGCGCCCCGACCGTAAGAAAGGCCGAGGCCGCCGCACTGAACTCACATGACAACCCCTACATACGCATCCCTCTACGGCTTCTTGGCGCCCGTGGGCAGGACCGGTCGGACCAGGAACAGCCCTTCGCTGATGCTGCTGATCCCCACCACCCCGTCCTTATAGTACGGATAGTTGTTCCATGCTCCACCGTACGCGGCGTTGTTCTCTGCGTTCGGCGTCGTATCGAAGTAGGCCACTTCCTTCGGATCTGCTGGGGTGCTCGCGTCGAGCACTCGTAGGCCGGCTTTGTAGTTCGCCTCGTAGACGTACTGGCCACGAGTGTACAGATTGTGATCGATGGCTTCCGTTGGGCCAAAATATTCTTTGGCGACGACCGGATCTTTCAAATCCTGCAGATCGAAGACGATCGTGCGGGTCTTCCGTCCGTCGCCCTCGTCCCCCTCATCGTTCATGAAGAAGTAGCGGTGGTCGTCGGTAAACCAACCCTGGTGTACATAGCCGGTACTTGGATAGGTGGCCGTACTGATAATCGCAGGATTTTTTTTGTCGGTGACGTCGACAATCTCAAGCTGACTCCCCGCCGAGTTGAGACACAGCTGGTGGCCATCGTATGCCTTGGTCGGCCCATGATACACCAAGCATTGGGCATCGTGGCTGCTCTCCGCGACGGAACAGCCAGCGAAAGTCGGTTTCAGGGGATTGTTGATATCGATGATTTGCATTCGATTGCCGCAATCCTCGCCGCCGCTGGTCGAATACGCGAAGCCGGTGGTCGTATCGATGACGATGTTGTGAATGCTGCCGAGGCGGTCGTAATGGACCGTCTCTTTAAAGACCACCGGGGCATCTTTGACCGACAGAAGCTGGGTGAGATCGAAGATCTGTATCCCGTGCGGCCCGGCGGCATCGGACACGATGAAGGCATAGTTTTTATAGACCTTCATCTCGCGCCAGATACTCGGTTGCGCGCCTTCATGGAGCGGCAGGTCGCCGAGATACTTGGGGTTGACTGGGTCCGTGACCTCGACGAGCGCGGTGCCATCCACCCGGCCGACGATCGCGAATTCGCGTTTGGTGTTCGGATCGGTCCAGCCCCACATGCCGTTGATGCGTATAGCGAGTTCGCTGCCATAATCTATTGTCTGCTTGCCGCCGATCGCGTCCCAAGGGAGAAAAGACAGGAGGTTGGCGTTCTGACACTCATAGATATTGGCTTTACCGTTCTCGCATTTGACCTCGGCACCGGTGACGGCCTTCAGCCCTGAGGCAGCCGTGCTGTTCTGCAGCGCCCTGCCAACGGTCGCTGTGCCGGCCGCCAACGCCGCGGCCAAGACTACGACGCGAGTCCAGTGTCTAGCCGAAATAAGCACTTCCCGCATTGCCGGCTCCTTGCATAGGTGTCGTATACGAACGCTTAAGTATGTCTTGATGTTCACGGGATCGGGGGCGTTGCGACAGCGATTCAAAGGTAAATGAGCCTACCGCCGATTTCGACTGCGGCTAAGTGAGGTCGCCGTCGCCATCGAAATCGCTTGCCAGTGGGTAGCCGGACTCGACACCGGTACGAAGAATTGCTATCCCTGTTCGAAGCGCCGCTCAGTCCGTGTGCCGACATCGCGCGAGAAGCGCGCTATCTCCGATACGACTTCGCGGTCGCGCCGGAACTCACTTGCGAAGGTCGACCATGCCCACAACAATGTTTTCGCCCCGACGTCGATGTTGGTACGTATCATCATTAGATGATCGACGTCTCGGGACCGTCGCCAGGTGCAAAGATCGCTGCCAGACCACGGAGATTACATTCGGCTAATAGATTGAAAAATAATAACTTAGGCTATGGCGTGGTGTTGGTCGCGTGATGGCCGTGTCCGGTTATGAGCGATGGATACCTATGTCGCTGCGTCCGGATGGGTATCTGAGGGGGGCAGTTCTCATTCGGTGCCAGGACCGTGAATGGCGAGCGCGGGATCACCTGAAACCGGAGATGGTCGAGGACGTCTGGTCACGTGCCACTACTCGGCGAGTTAGAGGACTACACCGATGAAGACTGAGCATATCGAACCGCGCCCACCTCTCCCCCCGTTCTCTCGGGAGACTGTGATCGCGAAAATCCGTCTAGCGGAAGATGCCTGGAACTCCCGGGACCCCGAGCGCGTTGCGATGGCGTATACCCCGACGAGCCGCTGGCGGAATCGTGCGGAGTTCATCAATGGCCGGCAGTAGATCGTGGAATTTCTGAAGCGAAAATGGGCACGTGAGCTCGACTATCGTCTCATCAAAGAGTTCTGGGCGTTCGCCGATCGGCGAATCGCCGTGCGGTTCGCTTACGAATGGCACGATGATAGCGGACACTGGTTCCGTTCGTACGGCAATGAAAATTGGGAATTCGACGATCAAGGCTTGATGGCCATCCGGCATGCCAGTATTAATGATGTGCCAATCAAGGCTTCCGAGAGAAAATTCGACTGGCCCTTAGGCCGACGGCCCGACGATTACCCGGGCCTTACCGACCTGGGGCTGTAGTCCTTCTCAGAGCGGTCGATCTGGTACGCGCGGTGACGAGTGCCAATGCATTGCGTCCAACGGTCCACGAGCAGAGATCGAGCTAAGCCTCTCGCTGATTGGCTCCTCCCGCATTTCAGGGATCAGATTTTTCGCCCGTACGAGTGGGCACCTGTGGCGCCCATCTACTTTGCAACAGCAACAAACAGCGCGCCTGTCAATCGGCCCTCGTCACTAGTCAGCGGTGCATAATTAGCATCGTATTTTCGGCCAAATATTGTGGCATCCCCAGTGTAAGAGCGCTTTTGCACTAAGGCCGTATACGCTGGGTTGTCATGCTCGAGCTTGGTATTGACGGCGGATTTCCCCTCTTTTGTGAGTAAGGTGGTCTTGGTTCGCACAAAATCGTGACCATCATAGGCAAAAATGGTGGCTTCGAGTTTGGCTGGGATTGGGACCGCGACCTGAGAACTGTGATCTTGATCGACAAAAGCAATCACTGCACCTAACAAAGCCACTACAAGAGCTAAAGCGATCGTCTTGCTTACTGGAGCCGATATCCATTGATGGAAACGCATAGATTCGTTCCCCCTCTTTGAGGGACGATTTTTTGTGCCTGCGAGCGACGGTACAGGGATGTAGCTTTCTAAGGGAAGGCAATCAGCGGCAGGTCCAACATCGTCCGTGACCATGGTACGTTTCCTTCTCGTAGCCAGCGACGGCTGTTCGGCGGAAATTCGTGCCAAGCAGCCCATCGTTGACATTCACAGATTAGGCTGCAGTGCATGAGCCGTCAAGGAGATTAGGCGGCAAACCCGAAAATCGCGTATGAGCCTAGATATGACTGGGTGAGTGAGCTGCCGGCGGCGACATTTTCCATTAACTTTCACCAACCTCCACGTCCATACATGATGCTCCGAATCCTTGCTAATGTCCTCGCCATTGCCCTGCTAGGGTTCTCCGCCCAGCCGGCGGTGAGTCCGGCACTCCCGCGGGTGTTGATCCAAACGCAACTGGGCGATATCGAAGTGGAGATCGACACGGTACATGCACCGGCCACCGGTGCCAACTTTCTCCGTTACGTCGATCTCGGCTTTTACGAGGCTGGTCACTTTCACCGCACGGTCCGGCCGGACAATCAGCCGAACGACGCGGTCAAGATCGGAGTCATCCAGGGCGGCATCGACTCGGTACGGCGGGAAAGCTTCCCTCCGGTCGAGCTCGAGCGTACGAACGTGACGAAGCTCCGGCACCTCGACGGCACGATCTCTATGGCTCGCGGGGAGCCGAATACGGCGACATCGGGTTTCTTCATCTGCATCGGCGATCAACCGGAGCTGGACTACGGCGGCCAACGGAACTCGGATGGTCAGGGGTTTGCGGCGTTCGGCCACGTCACCCGTGGCATGGAGCTTGTGCGAAAAATCCAGGCGGCCTCCGCCGACGGCCAGACGCTAACGCCACCGGTGCGGATACGGCACATCGTGCGAAAGCGATAGCCATATTGCTGGTCGATGACCATCGCGGTCTAACCCGCAAATGCAGCTGACAAGCCGCAGAGGCACCTGGCGGCAGTGTGCACCACCTGCTATCACGGAGGTAACTCCAATGGAGCAGAGATCGTGACTCGATCTGTGCGTTTTCTTTGCTCAGGTATGCTCGCTACGATACTGCTCGCCATGGCCATTCCCAGCGAGGCGCAGCGTGCCCAGGTGTCGACTGCCGATTCGGCGCTGGTATCCCGCATCCTGCTCGCCGAGCAACGTCGAGATAGCGCCGATCCGTCGCTGGCCGTTGGGGCGCGGCACGCCGATCCGCGAATTCGCACCGTGGCACGCCGGGCCACGGACCGGATCACGGACTCCCTATTCGGTCGGCGCGATTCCCTGCCGCCGCTCCCTGCCCCGACCGCGTGGCCCGAGCCGAGCTGGAAAGTGCGTTTTCGGGCGCTCACGACCCGCACCACCGATTGTGGCACCTTGCGCGCCGCGCTCGCCGACAGCGCGTGGCCGGTGCGGCTCCGAGCGGCCGATCTGGTGCCGGCAGACTGCGCGTCCGATGCGGCACTGGTGAGCACCTTGCGATCGTGGATCGAGACGATGCCCGCCAACGTGGCGCGTCGCCCGCCCGGCGGGGTGTCCTGGCATGGTGCAGCGCACGCCGTCGTTGCGCTGGCGCGGCTGCGCACCCCCGACGCACTGGCACTAATGCATCGTGCCGCTCTTCATAAGGACTGGCACCTGCGGTTCTATGCCGTGCGCGCCGCCCGGGTGCTGTCGGATACCAGTGCCCTGCGCCAAGCGGTGCGTGATCCGCACCCGAACGTCCGCGAAGCCGCCATCGAAGGACTCGGCGCACTCACCGGACATGCCTACGACACCCTGTACATCGCGGCCTTGGGCGCCGAGGAGCCGCAGGTGGTGCGGGCGGCGGCCATCGCCCTGGTGGGCACGACCAACTCCTCCGCGCAGGCCGCCGCCGAAGCGGCATTTACGCGGTGGGTCGCACGCGCCAACGCCTCGGAACGCGACGTGCGGCAGGCGCTACTTGCTATAGCGGGAAGGCCGGCTAGCGACGATCAGCCGCCGCCTGTCCCCTCCACGATCGCCCCCGCCGCCGTACTCCTAGCGTTGGGGGCGGATGTCCGGCTTCGCGTGACGCTCGCTGCCAATAGCGGGGGTGGCAGTTTCGTGGTGCGACTGCGCGGTGACGTGGCGCCCATCATGGCTGCGCGGATCCTGCAGCTGGCCGACTCAGGCTACTTCAACGGAGGCACCTGGCACCGGGTCGAGCACGATTTCGTGATCCAGGGGGCGGCCCACGGCGACAACGAGTACGTCGGCAATGCGCGCTTCCTCCGCGATGAGGTCGGCAACGTTCCTCATGTGCGCGGCACGGTAGGGATGAGCACCCGCGGACACGACAGTGGTGACGCGCAATGGTTCATCAACCTGCGTGACAACCTGAAGCTCGGTCGTGACTACACGGTGTTTGCGGAAGTGATTGAGGGGATGTCCGTGGTGGATGGCCTTCTTGAAGGCGACCAGATCGAGCACGTGTCACGCGCTTCCTAACCCGGTCCGGGGACTTCCCCCATCGCGCGGGACACGGCCACCACTTTCTCACTGCTAGGCAAGAGGAGTTCGTCAACATGACCAAGAACACGATCTGCCTGTGGTATGAACACGATGCCGAAGAGGCCGCGCGCTTCTACGCCAAAACCTTTCCGCAGAGCAGCGTCGGCGCCGTCCTCCGTGCGCCGGCCGACTATCCCGACGGCAAAGTGGGCGATGTTCTGACAGTCGAATTCACCGTCGCGGGCATACCCTGTATCGGTCTCAATGGTGGGCCGCACTACAAGCATAGTGAGGCCTTTTCCTTCCAGATCGCGACCGACGATCAGGCAGAGACCGACCGCTACTGGAACGCGATCGTCGGCAATGGCGGACAGGAAAGCCAGTGCGGCTGGTGCAAGGACAAATGGGGCGTGAGTTGGCAGATCACCCCGCGTGTGTTGATCGATGCACTCGCCAAGGGCGGCGGCGCGACTAAACGGGCGTTCGAGGCGATGATGCCGATGCAGAAGATCGACGTCGCCGCCATCGAAGCGGCGGTGCGCGGCTGAGCAATAGAGGACCACGGGTGAGCTCCGGGCGAGGCGCCCGTGGTTGTGTGGAAGAAGTTCGTTGCCGATCACCGGTGGGACCAGAAGCTCGTCGTAGGCAAGTTCAGCCACGACGTCGCAAGCGACAACGCGCAGCTCGCGGTCCGCGCGCTCAAGACCCATCCCGAGGTGAAGGCGGTGTTCGCTCCCTACGACGAGCTAACTAAGGGGACGGTATCGGCCATCGAGCAGAACAACCTGAGCTCCACCGTCGCCGCGTACGGGATCGACATCTCGAACGCCGACATCGAGCTGATGACGAAGAAGGGCAGCCCCTGGAAGGCGACCGCCACCACCGATCCGAGTGCGGTCGGCGCTGCCGTCACCCGCACGTTGGCCCTCCAGTTGGCCGGCCAACTCGCCAGCAACCGAGTTGTGTTCCCCGGCGTCCTGGTGACACAGTCCTTCTTGTTGAAAGAGCAGATCAGGACTATGGACGACCTGCGGGCCAAGCTGCCCGATCTGAATCTGGCCAATGTCGCCTCGGCCGCGTGGATCCGGTCGATCACATTCTGACGAGCGATCTGACGCTCTGAGGCAGGCATGGGGTCGGTAGGGGATAGCGGCAACGTCAGGAGCCGGAGCTGATTCGATAGCTTGTGTCTTTTTCGTCTGAGCGTATATTAGTCTTCACCCCTAGTACATAAAGCTTGTACATAAAGCTTGGCGCAGCTCTCCGTCGCCAAGTTGGTTCATAGCAAACATTCCCTAAAGTAAAATTTATTGTTGCCACACCCCCACTCGGGGGAGGGGCTATGTGCTCGGCAAGCCGGGTGGTAGGCCTGGTGGGTTTTGCGGGCTCAGTCCTGGTATGCCTTGGTGCCTGCGGGGGGGTGGGCGATCACATTGCCGCGCCGTCGGGGCCGGTCATGCATATGGTAGTGACTCAGGGCATGGGGCAGGGAGGGTTTGTCGGAGCCATGCTCCAGGTGCCACTCGAAGTCGCTATCCTTGATAAAGCCGGAGCCCCCATATCTGGTGTGACTGTGTATTGGCGCCGAGATACGAACGTCACGTCCATCACGCCGTTGCAGGGAGTGACTGACGGCACTGGTCGTGTACGTGTGCGGATGACGTTAGGTAACATACCCGGACAAGCACGGGTAACAGCACTGCTGCCGGGGATCGACTCGAGCTCGTTCACTGCCGACGTATGGCCAATCGATACCACCACTGCTTCTTCGAATAGCCCTATTGTCCTCTTGCGTTTCGCCACGTTCGACGGCTCGAGTGAAGTAGTACATCCTGATCATGTCTTCACCCCTGCCGATCGGTTCGGGATCGGACGACAACTGGCAATCACACCGTATCCGAACGGTAACGCGGCGCTGGAGCTGCCTTCTGTGTTCGCTGGTGATCACTCTCACCAATGGACTCTGCAGCCGGGGGCGCCCAATCCGGTGGTTCCTGCCCCAGCGACGGGATACATGTCTGATCCGGACATCGTGTACGTCGCTGAGTTGGGGGAAGTGTGGCTCTACTACCGACAGGTTACCACGCAAAACATTATCTATGTCATTCGTTCTCCCGACGGGGTGCATTGGAGCGCGCCGGTCGAGGTTCTTGCCGCTGAGAATCATCGAATTGTGTCACCGACGGTCGTCCACCGGAAGCCGGGTGACTGGTGGATGTGGGCTGTCGACGCGAACGCGTCGGGCTGCGCCGCCGGCTCAACGCAGGTGGTGCTCCGCCGTTCCGAGGATGGACTCACGTGGTCCTCGCCTCGGGTTGTCGATATCCCGAGTTATGGCGGCCTCTCGCCGTGGCATATCGATGTGGAGTGGCTCCCGAGCCGGCAGGAATTCTGGGCGCTCTACAACGTGAAAAATGACGCCGGTTGTGCCACACCCGCTGTCGTCCTTGCGACCAGCCCTGACGGTCTGAGTTGGACGGCCGCTATACGACCAGTGCTCGTGAAGGGAGCGATCCCCGAGTTCCAGGACATTGTCTATCGCTCGACTTTTGCGTATGACTCACTCACCGATGACGTGACATTCTGGTTCTCCGGCGCCCGCTTCAACGGGGCGGCGTACGAGTGGCACGTCGCTGTTCAGCAACGCCATCGGGCGGAACTCTACGGTTCACGGGGTATTCAGGCGTTGCGAGCACGGATGCTCCGATCAGTCCCGATGGAACTCCGGGATGGGCCATAGCTAGATTCTCGTCACTGATGTGCGAGTATCACTTGGCGCGGAGATCAATCTGAATGCGGCAGCGTTGGATGTTGCCAAGCTCGTACCTGATTCTGGTCGTGCTCCTGAGCGCCTACACTCTATACCATCCTGTAGACCATCCGGGATTCTCCGTCGGCTTTCTCGCATTACCTTGGATTATTTTTCTGGCCGGCATCCATGCTAGTTTCTGGATTGGGTTTTGCATGAGCGTGGGACTGAATCTTTTCATATTGTCTCGAATAGGTGCTGGGCTCGACGGCCGACATATGTAACAACTATCCCCCAAAGCACCGCCTAACTCACAGTCGAGAATCCCGCATGCGAGGAACTTGTCCGTGACCTCGTGACGAGCCGCCACTCGTCATAGACCAACGCAAACAAGGATCGGGCAAGTCCACTTCATTGATTCCCGTGCTCTCCCCATTGCACTACTGGTCTACCAGTATATCTTCTACAAAGAACCAAAAAAATATGGAGAACAGATGAAGCACCGTATACGGATTGGCCGGAGCGCTGTCCGGGCGATTCTGGCGCTACGACCTGCCTGGCGTGGTTCATGGCCGTGGGCCCGCGGTCTCGTGTGGCTCGGCCTCCTCGGGGCCGTCCTCGGAGTCGGGCCGAGCCCGGTGACGGCGGCCCAACAGACACCGGATACGAACGAGCGCATGACGATCCGGCCACAGGCGCTGGCCACGGGTACGACGACCGCGCACGCCGGGATCCAGCCGCTGGATTCGTTATTCGGCGGCGACTCGCTCCTGGCCGAATCGTGGCTCTATGTGCCTAAACGGAGTGTGGGCGCCCAGCGCTCGCCGCTGCTGGTCGTCATGCACGGGTTCGGCAAGCGCGGGCTCAGTCCCTTGAAAGTCCTGATCCCGTTCGCCGACTCGACGGGGATCATCTTACTCGCCCCGACCGTGACGTTGCAGGATACGGACCTAGACCGGGCCAAGGTGGAGGCGGCCCTCCGCACGGTCCTCGGCCATTATGCGATTGATCCGTCCAAGCTCGGCCTGTACGGGGAGTCGGCGGGCTCGTACCACGCGCTCAACTGGGGCTACGTGAACGGGGACATCTTCTCCTTGGTGATCATCGATTCGGGCTTTGGCCCGTTTGATGGGCAAGACCAATTTACGAATCTGGGGCTGACGGGCCATGGCACGGCGAAGTTTTATGTTGCCCTGAGGACGGCGGAGTTCGAGAACAACAATATGGGGCCGGATCTCACGGCGCTGCTCCAGAAGGCGGGGCGTTCGGTGACGCCGGTGAAGGACGAGTACGACCACGGGGTGAATCCGCAACGGGCTGCCGGGGAATTCGCGTGGCTGATGAAAAACTGGCCCTGAAAGTAGCGTAGCCTTCGGACATTCGGACATTGACGCAGATAGGGAGCGTTACATGACCGCGGACCAGGCGCCCACCGAGTTCCTCTTCTCGTATGGTACGTTGCAGCTCGAGGCTGTGCAGATGGCGACGTTCGGGCGGCAGTTGGTCGGTGCCGACGATGCCTTGCCTGGGTTCGAGCAGGTACTGTTACAGATCGATGATGAGGCGGTGGTCGCGGCTAGCGGAAAAACCCTTCACCCGATTGCCCGATTCACGGGGCGGCCGTCCGATGTCGTTTTCGGAACAGTGTTTAGCGTTACACCGGACGAAGTTCAGAGTGCTGATAAGTACGAGGTCAGCGCCTACAAACGCGTGGCGGTGACCCTCCGATCAGGGGTGCGTGCCTGGGTGTATACTGACACACAGTACATTCCATAACATCAAACCGGCCGTGTGATTCGGCCTAGTTATCGGCATATATCGACTACGGCCTAAAGCGCCTCGAACGCTCCGTGACGATCCGGCTGGATAAAAGCACGATCGCCTATTTTCGGCGACTGGCGGACGAGACCGAGATTCCCTGCCAAACGCTGATCAATCTCTACCTGCGTGATTGCGCGGCTCATGAACGAAAGCTGGCCATGCGGTGGCGGCCTTCCCGGTCGGGCGCTGCCTAACCCGCAAATGCAGCTGACAGGCCGCAGAGGCGCCAGGCTCCGTGAGGCGGGGGTCATGGCTATAGGCTCTAAGTCTTAAACGCTTCGAAGTGTGACGCAGGGGGCAATCCGGAGTCTAATAGATCAAGAGTTCCCAGGTTAAAGCCGCTTTGATCCCCTTCGTGAGGTCACCATGCGCATACGAACTGCGGCAACGGCTATGTTCGGGCTGCCCTTGGTATTGATAGCTTGCTCGTCGTCCACCGAACCACGCGAGGATTTGAGGTTGAGTGCAGTTCCGACAGCTATCACCCTCGACGGACAGTCAGTTAAGCTCACGGCATGGGCCTGGCGTGACTTCATGCCTGCCGTTCCCCCCGGTGGGCCACCGCTCATAGTGATGGTGAGTTTGCCTGACCATCTGACTGGTGTGAGCGTAGGTCATGTCTGGATTTTGTACGGTGATAAGATATGGGAACCTGCCGTTGAGCCAACGCCAAAACCTAACGAGTGGCATGCTAGTGGTATCCCCACGTGGGGGCCGGGGGAATCGGCGGTCGAGGTCGTAGCGCAAGTGCGCGACCAGAGCGGGAATCAATTCCTCGTACGGGATGCCGAGGTCAGGGTGGGGGCTGCCTACTAAGATCACGAAAAGTACTGCCTGACAAGCGCATGCAGCTAACGAACTGCTAAGAGTGTTAAGCTTCCGTAGCCACGAGGCTCCGTGGGCACATTGTGGAACGCCGGTTTGATTGGGCGCGAGGCATTGCCCATTCGCAGCTGATGCGCGGTTTCGTCAGGCGAACGCAGCGGGTATCGCTGAAGGGGAGCAGGAAGCCGAACCTTCCGTCCGTCTGGAGCCAGCGGGTGCGCGGAGCGTCGTAGGCAACCTCCGCGCACTACGGGACTACCGCCTCATGGTGTCAGTCGCTGCCGCCGTGTCGGTCATAGCGCCGCCCGAGCGTTTGACCGTATCCCGTCTTGTCGGGCGAGCTTCGCCTTCCCTGCGGATAGTGTCAACCTCTACCTGGGTATCGCGCGTGATGATCGTAGTGTCTTGCCGCTGTTGAGTGGTCACAATCGTGTCCGCCGCGTCGACGTTCCGGCCGGTCTCTGCACCGCGCCGCTCACACCCCGCCAACGTCCCGAGCGCGGTGCCTGCCACGATCAGCCACGCCACCCGCTGCATTAGTCTAGGTTGCATGATTTCCTCAGATTCTTGTAATAGCCCATGGTTTACCACCTCGTACTCGAGGTAGTAGGGTCACTCAACACCCCCGCCAAAGCTGTGACGCGGCTCACGTCTACCCGGACGGTGTGGCACCGGCATATTGAGGAAATCCTGCTGCGAGTTGCTCGCCCGGTAGAAGGCGGGGTATCTTGTGGCACCCTCCTCATGTGATTTGTGGCTACCAGACCCAATTGCCGCCTAACCCGCAAATGCAGCTGGCAAGCCGCAGATGCGCCGGGTTCCGCACGGGCGCGACCACCAATGTGCGGCTATAGAAATGTTAAATGTGTGGGTATGGGTTTTTCCGGTACTTGCGGACGGCACATCATAGAAGGAAACAACACAGCATGACCGTGCTCGACACCATCGGCCGAACGAGGCTCATGCCCCTCCAGCGCATCGTTCCGAAGGGGAGTGCCAGGATTCTCCTCAAGTTGGAGTACGAGAACCCGACGGGAAGCATGAAGGATCGCATGGCGCTCGCCATGGTCGAGGCAGCCGAGACGGATGGACGGCTGCAGCCGGGTGGTCAGGTCGTTGAGTACACAGGTGGAAGCACGGGCGTGTCGCTCGCGTTCGTCTGCGCCGCCAAGCGCATCCCGCTGCAGATTGTGACCTCGGACGCCTTCAGTAAGGAAAAGCGGGACCACATGGCAGCCTTGGGGGCTCGCCTCACGCTAGTCCCCAGTCCCACTGGTGGAACGACGAAGGCGCTCACGCTTGAGATGATCGAGACGGCGAGAAAGCTGGCCTCCGCTCCGGGGAGCTACTGGACGGATCAGTTGAATAATACTGATCAGCTCTCCAGCTACGAGCGGATGGGCGAGGAAATATGGGAGCAGACCAACGGGCAGGTGAGCGCCTTCGTCCAGAGTGTGGGTACGGCCGGATCCCTACGAGGGATTGCCACACGCCTTCGCACTTATAACGACGCCGTGTGCGTCATCGCCGTCGAGCCCGAGGAATCGGCGGTGTTGTCGGGCCGGCCGAGCGGGTCACACAAGATTGAAGGCACCGGCGCTGGGTTCATTGTACCGCTATGGACCGGCACGCTTGCCTCCGAGATCCAGACGGTGTCGACCGAAGAGGCGATGGCAACCGCCCGCCGCCTTGCCCGGGAGGAGGGCGTCTTTGCCGGCACCTCGACGGGGGGGAATGTTGCAGTGGCCTTGCGAGTCGCCGAGCGTCTCGGCCCTCACCACACCGTCGTCACCGTGGCGGTGGATTCAGGGATGAAGTACCTGAGTACGGCATTATATGCGAACCTTTGAGAGCGGAGCGGCTCTCGTTGCCACTTTAGATAGCAGCACTAAAGGCGGAGACGGACATGTCCCATGGCTGGCACTCGTGGCTTACATCCTCACATTCCTTACCGTCGCCTGTCCGCCTTCGCGCGTACCGGAGCACGATTGGCTCATAGTGCCGGGACAGCGGGCCGGGGCCCTGCATGCTGCTTCGACTCAGGAGCAGTTGATCGACGCCTACGGTGCTACCGCCGTGCAGGCGGGACGTATCGAGCTTGGGGAGGGAGAAACGGCCCCGGGTACCGTGCTATTTGCAAGCGATAGCCTGCGCCGACTCGAGGTGCTGTGGCACGATACCGTTGCTCGTGCCCGTCCCGCTCGCCTGGTGCTTCGAGGGACGAAGAGCCACTGGAAGCTACCCACCGACATCTCCCTAGGTACGACACTCCGGGAACTAGAACGGCACAACGGGCGGGCCTTTACACTCGCCGGTTTCGGTTGGGATTACGGCGGTGTGATCCTTGACTGGGGCGACGGGGCACTTGCCCGCACACTGCCGGGCGTGAAGCTGTACCTCGATTCTGGCGCTGCGCAATACGAGACACCGGCCTATCGAGACGTGCTGGGTGATCGTGATTACCGCTCCAGTCTATCGGCGATGCAGGCGCTTGATCCCCAGGTTTACCAGATTTACGTCGATTTCGAATAAACTCCAGCTGTGGGAAGCATTGTTGAGACCCAAGAAGGCTTTACCTGTCAAGCGCTTCCCCTCGCAGGCGGACTGGGAAGCGTGGCTTCGGGAACACCACGAGACCGCGGCCGGGGTCTGGCTGGAATTTGCTAAAAAGAGCAGTGGATTGGTGTCGCTCTCCCGCGCCGAGGCATTGGAGACTGCCCTCTGTTATGGTTGGATCGACAGCCAGGTCATCTCCGTGGATGTCAAGCGGTTCCGACAACGCTTCACGCCTCGTCGGGTGCGAAGTAAGTGGTCGCAGATCAACTGCGCGGCTGTCGAGCGACTCCACGTTCAAGGACGTTTGGCGCCGGCTGGGATCCGTGAGATGGAGGCTGCCAAACGCGATGGGCGCTGGGATATCGCCTACGCGTCCCCCCGAGCTATGGCGGTGCCAACGGATCTGCAAGCACAGCTCAAGGCGCATCCGCGTGCACAGCGCTTTTTCGAGCAGTTGGACGGCCGGAATCGATATGCCATTCTGTATCGGCTGCAGGATGCCAAACGGCCGGAAACTCGGCAACGTCGGCTCGAGCAGTTCATCCGCATGCTCGAAGCGGGAGAGACCCTGTACTAAGAACGGGGGGAGTGGATCGCCGCTCCGTGCAGGCACACAGCTCCTTGAGCACGCTGCGGAATATTAGCTTGTGTGGGCACCGGTATCCACGGTCGCAGCTGATGCGCTGATTTGCATTTTTCGTTGACGGACGCACCAACCATCCAGCAAGGAGAGGTCATGCCAGTGCAATTGTTCGAGAAGGATACAAACCGTCCTCTCGGGGCAATCACCGATGATCAGTTTCGATTCCTGATGGACGCCCTCGAAGAAGAATCGCTGACCGATACGGATTACTACATCGATGCGGCCACCATCGACATGCTCGAAGAGGACGGAGCGGACGCTGCCCTGATCCAGTTGTTCCGCCAGGTGCTGGCTGACCGTGAAGGGCTCGAAGTCCGGTGGCAACGAAGCTGACGGCGCGCGCCGGTGTAGCGCCGTCTAACTGTTAGGCGGACGGATGAGCATCTCGTTTAGCTGAGATTGCGGTGACGATCTCGCGTTGAGAGCCGAGGTTTCTGCTTCGACGCGAGAGGCTCCCGTCTGAAACCTGGCGTACCTCGACTGCGTAAGTGTAGGTTGTGGACTTCATCAATAGTCCGTGTTCCTGATCCTGGTCTACTCTATGATACCTGGCGAGGGACTGGCTCGATACAGGCATCGCGACGTGTGCCTGTTCCGCTGCGAGCCCGGCGACGGCGACGCCCGCCCCCGGAGGACGGTGTGACGCCTTCTTCCGACACGCTCCTCGTCGCCGACTGCCTCGTCAAGCGGTACGGTCGCGTGCTTGCGCTCGACGGCGTCAGCTTCGCGATCGGCAGCGGCATCACCGGCCTCCTAGGCGAGAACGGTGCCGGGAAGAGCACGGCGATCCGGATCTTCCTCGGTCTGATGGCACCGACCTCCGGCGCCGCAAGGGTGCTGGGGTGCGATGTCTTCGCCAGTGTCGAAGTGCGTGCACGCCTCGGCTACATGCCCGAACACGATTGTCTGCCGAGTCGCCTCAGCGCTGCCGAATTTCTGACGCACATGGCCGAAGTGAGCGGACTCCCGCCGGCCGCGGCGCGCAACCGGGCGGCTGACACCCTTCGCTACACCGGCCTCTTCGAGGAGCGTTACCGTCCGATCGGCGGCTACTCGACCGGGATGAAACAGCGCGTCAAGCTCGCCCAAGCGCTCGTGCACGATCCCGCCTTCGTATTTCTCGACGAGCCGACGGCGGGACTCGATCCCGCCGGGCGTGAGGAGATGCTTGCGCTCATCCGGAAAACGCACCGCGACTTCGGCATCAGCGTCCTGATGTCCTCCCACCTCATGGCCGACGTCGAGCGCACCTGCGACCGCATCGTGGTCTTCCAGCGTGGGCGCGTCGTACAATCGGGGGAGTTGGGCCGCTTCATCACCGACGCCGAGACCGTCTTCCTCGAGGTAGATAGTAACAGAGAGCGCCTCGCGGCCGCGCTTCACCGGCGCGGCATCGCCGTGAAAGATGACGGCGGCGGCCTTATGATCGAGGGGCCGGATGACTCGGTCTACGATGCGATCTGTGACGCGATCGTCGAGGCGGAGGCACCGTTACGCCGCCTGGCGCCGCGGCGGCGAGCACTAGCGGAACTCTTCGACTCGCCTGGCGACGCATCGTCAGCGGGGAGGAACTGACGGTGCCCGTGACGACGCCGGCCGGCGCTGCGAAGGGCGGCACCGTCTTTGACATTGGCTACCGGCCATACACGGGGCGACGGGAAGGCAGGAACCGCGGCCGGCTCGCCGTTTTCAAGAGCGGCGTTCGTACCGCACTCGGGCTCGGCCGTGGTGCGCGGGCCAAGATCCTTCCGTGGTCGTTCGTGGCGCTCCTGGTCGTGATTGCCCTCGTTCTGCTTTTGACCTTGCGCGCGGCACAGCGGGCCGTCGGACCGAACCTGGCCGCGATGATAGGACTTCCGACGCACGGCGACTACTACGGTATGGCGGCGACCATCCTCTTCCTCTTCGCGGCCCTGGTAGCGCCGGAGCTCCTCTGTCGCGATCGACAGGAGCGCACGATCAGTCTGTATCTCGTCCGGCCGCTCACCGGCACTGACTATGTATTCGCGCGCTATGCCGCCTTTCTTGCCGTGACCCTCGCGGCGGCGTGGCTGCCACAGGTCATTCTTTTCCTCGGGCTCTTCCTCGATGATCCAGCGCCGCGCGCGTATCTGGCCGCCCATTGGATCGACGTGCCACGGTTCCTGCTCGCAGGGCTGGTGATGGCAACGTATACTACGGGACTCGCCCTGTTCGCGGCGTCGTTCACGAACCGCCGCGCCTATGCGTCGGTCATCCTAGTGGGCCTGTTCGTGGTCACTGCACCGTTCACCGCGGGGCTTGCCCGGGTTGTGGAAGGGCCCGTGGGGCAATGGCTCTCGATGTTCAATCTGACCAACATTCCGCTGCACGTTAACGACATCGTTTTCGGCAAAGTGAGCAAGGCAACGGAAGACGCACCCGCTGGACAGCTCTCCCACGCGACCCTCGTCGGCTGGTACCTCGTCTGGACGTTTTTCCCGGCCGCCGGCCTTTGGTGGCGCTACCGGCGGATGAGCCCATGAGCACGATGAGCCCTGCGGCGACAGCAACTGCGGCGCCGCAGCCTACGGGCGCGGTCACCGCGCCCGTCATCCGGGTCGACAGCGTATCGCGATGGTACGGCAGCGTCGTCGCGGTCAGCGACGTCAGTTTCGACGTAGTCCCCGGCATCACCGGCCTCCTCGGCCCTAATGGCGCCGGCAAGACCACGCTGCTCCGGATGATGACTGGGCTCGCCGCGACTTCCGCCGGTACCGTCACGATGTTCGGCGAGCCGGTGCGCGACAATCCGCCGCTCTACCGGCGTATCGGCGTCATGGCCGAACACGAGACGGTCTACGAGTTCATGAAGGGCCGCGAGTTCGTGCGCATGATGGGCCGGTTGCGCGGCGTGCTTCGGTTGGACGAGGCGGTCGACCGTGCGATCGAGCTCGTCGATCTCGCCGATGCGCAATTCCGTCCTCTGGGCACGTACTCGCGGGGGATGCGCCAGCGGATGCGGCTCGCCGCCACACTGGTACACGATCCGGACGTCCTGGTGCTCGACGAACCGCTCAACGGGGCCGATCCGCGGCAGCGGGTACACTTTCAGCGCCTACTCGAGCGACTCGCCGCACAGGGCAAGACGATCGTGCTCTCCTCGCACATCCTCGAGGAGGTCGAGCAGATCGCCAACTCGGTCCTCCTCGTCATCAACGGCAAACTGGCCGCGTCGGGCGGCATCCGGGCGATCCGTGCCGCCCTCGACCAGCGGCCGTACCACGTGCGAATCGTCTCCGATGCGCCGCGCCGGCTCGCGGCGGTTGTCGTCGGCCTGGTCTCGGTGGAGGCCGTGAACGTCGATCCCGACGGCGCGATTATCGTACTGAGTCGCAATGTACGGGACCTTCAGATCGAGCTCCCACGGCTTGCCCAGGCGGCCGGGATCCGCCTGCGCTGCGTCGAGCCTCTCGATGACTCACTAGAGAGTGTCTTCGGCTATCTGGCGGAGCGTTGACGCGATGACCTCGATCTATCTTCTCACCCTGCGCCAGCTCTCGGGTCGCTGGCGCCTGCTGATCATCGCGTTGGCGGCGGTCCTGCCGCCGCTCGTCGCCAGGCTGCAGTCACGGAACGCACCGGCCCAGGGCGAGTTCGAACTCGCGATCCTGGGTTCTCTCATCCTTAGAGCCGCCGTACCGCTCGTAGTCCTCGCGACCGGGACCGCGGCGTTCGGCAACGAGATAGAGGACCGAACACTCGCCAATCTTACGCTCGCGCCCGTGCCGCGGTGGCGAATCGTGGCGTCGAAGCTCCTTGCCGTGATCACCGTCGCGGGGCTCTTTATGGCCGCGAGCGCCTTCACGGCCGCCCAGATCGCTTTCCCGGACGATGTGAGGACCGTGGTCACCGTCACCGTCGCCACTCTTCTCGGGGTGATGCTTTACGCTTCGGTGTTCCTCTGGCTTGGCCTCGTCAGTGCGCAGGCCATTGGTATCGGGCTCTTCTATGTCGTGGTCTGGGAGGGACTGCTCTCGGGTGCCCTGCCGGGAGTGCGGATGCTGAGTATCCGGCACTACGCCATCGCGGTGATGCATGCGCTCGATCCAAGACACTTTGCTGCCGCCGATCTGGTGTCGCCAAGCCTGGCGGCGGCAGCTGCGCTAGTCGTCTTCGGCGGCTTTTTTCTGCTCACCGTTCGGCGGTTACGGCGGATGGACGTGCCGTAGGAGCTCGGCTAGGGGGTCCCCGATTCCACCCCGCCATCCAACAGCTACCAGATTCTCACGTGTCGCTCGCCGTCATGCAAATTCAGTTCGCTAAGGCTTGGCGTACTCCGAGCAAGATGTCAGTAACCCTGAGGGATGTGACGCGATCAACAATCCAGGATTCTGTAGAGTAGGATCGTGCTTGCGGGAAGTGTTAGGACGCCGCTTCCGTAGTAGCACGGATCATATGAAACTCAATACCGGGGTTGAACATGCGTCGACGCCATTGTTCATGGGGTTGGATCATTGCGATTGGGATCTTGGCTAGCTGTGGAGATGGAGGTGGCCCTTTCGAGCCTGGTGAGGAGCGCGAGCTAGCCCGAGCACAAACTCGCTGGGAGAATGCCGGGATTGTTGATTATAACGTGGACTTCCGCCTCAGCTGCTTCTTCTGCAACAGCGTTTTCACTCGACTTGAGGTGCGGGCGGGCCAGGTGGTCGCAGCCGAGCAACTTGAGCCTTTGCCTTATCCGGTGGATGTCCCATTGACGTCTTGGCCAACCGTACCAGCCGTGTTCCAGAAGATCGTAAGTGCGGTCGAATCCAAAACGTACCACACCATCGATGTCGACTACGACCCGGAGTTTGGCTATCCGCAGCGAATCGCGCTAGGATGTGGACCGCATATCGCAGACTGTGACATGACCTACGAACTGCGGAACCTGGAGGTCATCGGTTCTATCCCAGGCGAATACAATGCGAGTTACTAACTACGAGTCGATCTCACCGAACGGCTACGAGGTTCGATACCGCAAGGAGCGGTACGCGGGCATTGAAGCAGCGCTAGTCTCGTTTGGGGCGGAGTCGTACGCCCATGATTGGCTCGAAGTTGGTACGGGCACCGGCCATTGGCTCGAGTTTTTGCTCGATCGTAGCTGCCGGGTCGTGGGCTTGGATTTGTCCACTACCATGCTCAGCTGCGCCCGCCAAGCCCTCCCTAGCGGGGAACTGGTACAGGGACGTGCCGAGGTATTGCCGTTTCAGGACCGGACGTTCGATCGGGTCGTCTGTGTTAATGCGTTTCACCACTTTACCGACAAGCGGCGGTTTTTGGCCGAGGTCCGACGCGTACTTCGACCAGCGGGTGGCTTCCTGTCGATCGGTTTGGATCCCCATGCGGGCCGCGACCGCTGGTGGGTGTACGAGTACTTCCCCGAGACACTGGCCCTTGACGAAGAACGTTATCCGTCTGCCGATGCACTCCGAACGGCAATGGTGGATGCCGGCCTCGTGCGTTGTGCCACCTACGAGGTTGAGCATATCGTCGCAACAAGGACAGTGGACTCGGCTCGCGCGGCGGGCTATCTCGATCGTAGCTTCACGTCTCAGTTTATGATTCTTACGGATCGGGAGTTCGAGCAAGGATTGCGGCGTATTGCCGATGCTGCCGAAACTCCGTCGACGGCGGGTGCGCCACTTCTACTGCAATCCGACTTGTATCTTTACGCAACAACGGGCTGGGTTGCGTAGACGGGAAAGCTCTTAGTGGCGCCGCCATCTACCGGCCACACGCGGCTGAGAGTGCTGCTGGTATACCATCCCACCGTTCTGAAAAGCATTGTCACGTACCGCCACCACTTCGTTCCCGATCGAACTGGACTTTCCCTTAGACCTGCCGGCCGTTCATATTCGCAGCAATGTATTCTCAAGGGCTGTCGATATAGATTTTGCCATGAAGAGATTCTTGAGATTTCTTGCGGTCAGCGCCGCTACTATGCTCATTCTATTTGTAGCGGCCAAGGTGAGCGGCAACACCCCTATCTTCAGTCAGGACGGACAAACCTGACTTCGTTGGGCTTTGACCAATATCTGAGCGAAATCCTCACATGGCACGAGCCTCTGGACTCCTAATCCAATACCTCGAAGGTGTGTCATGGCGCGTCATGGAAGCCTACCCAGAACTCGTGCGGCGCTTAATCCGGGGCCGCAGCGGCCTTTACGCGCTTTATCGTAAAGACAAGCTCTACTACGTCGGACTGGCAAGTAACCTGATGGGCCGCATCAAGGGCCATCTGCGTGACCGGCACAAAGGGCTGTGGGACCGTTTCAGTGTCTACCTAACCTCCGATGCCGAGCACATCAAAGAGCTGGAGTCGTTGCTCTTGCGGATTGTTGCTCCCAAGGGGAATCGCGTACGCGGCAAGTTTGGTCGAGCCGCTGACCTCTATCGCTCACTGTACAAAGAGATGGCGGACGCGGACGCAAAGCGTCGGGCGCATCTTCTTGGAGGAGTTGCGGAACTGCGCCTTCGCCGCCGCCTCACACGGGCGAGCAAGGGCGCGAAAGCACTTGCAGGGCTGGCCGCCCACCGTATTCCGCTCCGTGGCATGCACAAGCAGGTGACGCATAAAGCCTCACTGCTACGCACTGGTCAGGTGCGCTACCGAGGCAAGCTATACCCCTCACCAACCGCAGCGGCACGCGCTGCTGTCGGTCGCGCGGTAAACGGCTGGTGGTTCTGGCGCTATAAAGATCACGGGAAGTGGGAACGACTACTCGGCCTTCGCGGCTAGTTGCTGCCGTTAGGCCGTTCCAGCAAATGCAGCTGACAGGCCGGCCTCGGCCTCCCAGTGGGCGGAACCCTCCGTGTGACGATAAGGAAGCATTAGTTTGTATGGGCTCGGCTAATATACCGTCTGCAGTTGCTTTACAAAATCGTTAGGCGCATAGCGCCAACGTCCTATTTCCCCGGAGCTATAGATGCAATCACGGGTTTTAGTCTTCGCCGCACTGTTGCTCGGTATAAGTGCTACTCAACCTGCTCATGCCCAAAGTGCCTCACATCAGGCTGTAGCTAAGGAACTGATTGCCACATTGAAGATTGGCGAGCTGATGCAGACAAGTACGGCAACGATGATTGATGCGCAAATCAAGCAAATTCCTCCTCTCGCTCCGTATCGAGATGTTATGATCGAATGGGCAAGGCGCTATATCACTGCTGAGGCAGCGCTACCAGAGTTCGTAAAAGCTTATATGGCGGCGTTCACTGAGCAGGAGTTACAAGAATTGGTGAAGTTTTATAAGACACCAGTAGGGCAGAAGTTAGTTGCCAAGCAGGCGGATCTGCTGAACCAGGGCGCAGCAATTGGTGAGCGCTTGGCCCAAGAGCATCAGGCCAAACTAGACGAGATGCTTCAGGCACGGGCGAAGGAGCTCCAGAGAGACAGTATGCCAGGGAGGTAACCAGCCCAGCTGGCGCCTAACCCGTCAATGCAGCCACAGGCCGATCAGCGCAGAGCTCGCCTCCGTCCTGTTCGCTGAGAAACTGGCCGCCAGCAATGAAAACACTAACGGCCCATCGGTATCAGGTAGCTGATACCAACCGTGAAGCCGCGGTTTTTGGCGCCAGTGTTTTCCGTAATATCGGTGAGCCCACCTATGTAACGCGCACTGAACGTAAAGGACCCGCGGCCGGTGGCAAAAGCTAGACCACCGCCGGCGACGAACGACACATCGGTTCCAGAAACGAGATCAGTACAGCCCACGCCTCCTTCCACTACGACATCGGCAACCGATTCGATGTTGCAGCTGATATTGAGACCCAACTGGGCACCGCCAAGGAGAAACGGCTGTACTGACGAATTCTTTGTAGGAAACTGAAAGCCTAACAATGCCGGAACTTCGATGTACGCCAGCTGAGCTTGGCCACTGGTGCCATTATCCTGGTCGTCGAGATCGCCGGGACGTGAGCTGTAGCTGAGGCCCGTTTGTATCAACGGGCCTGCCACGAAGTGATGCTCCCACACGAACCCGGCCGTAACTCCTGTACGAGCAGAGCCGCCGGTAGTAGCTATGTTAAGTCCTAGGGACGGCCCAAGGAACGTCCGGGCTTCCTGTGCGGAAAGCCCTGTGGTCAGGAAAGTCAGCGCAGCAGCTGCCAGCAGCACTACCCGCATACTCGCTCCTAAAGTGGTGGTGAAGGGGACCTTGTAGCTTCTTTCGCGTCGTCCTACGATACAGATCCACCTCTGGCGGATACACGGCTTGAGTGGGAGTCTATCCCTGGCCCTTAAAAAGGCAAGACGGCGGGGCGCCTTTAGTCTATCGTTCAGCTGCAGCGGATAGGCCGGATGGCGCGGAACGCTCGTGCGGGCGGTACCCATCGCTGGCTGTAATGAGGGAACGTTAATTTGTGTGAGCATGGGCTTGATAGGGCCTGCGGCTGATTTGCTATCCGCTAGGCAGACCTAGTTCCGGAGTCAGGACATGGACGATCAGCCAGTCGAATGGCAGCGTGGTGAATACACCATCTCCACCCAGCGGAAGAGATTAGATCTCGATGTAGCCTTTGCACTCCTACGCGCAACGCACTGGGGCCATACGCTTACGCGGCCAGTGTTGGAGCGCGCGGTGACTCGCTCGGTGTGCTTCGGCGTGTATCACGGGACTGCGTTGATCGGCTTCGGGCGAGTGATCACTGATTTAGCCACCTATGGGTATCTCACCGATGTAGTGATTGCTTCAGAGCACCGTGGCCGTGGCTTGGGCACCTGGTTAACTAGCTGCATTGTGATGCATCCCGATCTGCAGGGATTCCGCCGACTCGCCTTGCTGACGCGTGACGCCGAAGCTCTTTACGCGCGGGCTGGCTTTGCTACTGGCTCAGATTCGATAGTGTATATGGAGCGTCGAGGGCCAGCTGCATAGTGCCTGCGGCTGATTTGTATGCTATTTGACCTCCGGGGGAATATTAGGCCGCTGTGGGCCCAAAGGAGATCAGAAAGGACAAGTCGCAGGTGCGGATAAGCTATCTTGCGGACGAGCCTGATCTCGGAATAAGCCTCATTCCTGCGCTGCTCGAACAGTGGCGCGATGTCACGCCGGAAGACACGTGGGCCGCACGTGCCGAGAGACTTCGTGCCCACATGAATACCCACACGCTTCCGATCGCCTGGATCGCTCAGGAGGATGGCGTCGCCATGGGCATGGCCGCCTTACGTATGAGCGACCTGCATGGTCGTGAGGAACTCGGGCCGTGGCTCGGCGGTGTCTACGTACGCCCAGAGTTCAGGCATCGCGGTGTTGCGTCTGCACTGTGTCACGTCGTAGCAGAGAAAGCGCGGGAACTCGGATTCAGTCGACTGTTCTTATTTACGCTCGACCAGCAGGCGCTGTATGCCCGACTGGGTTGGGGCGTGTTGGAAAACACTGTTTGGAAGGGACGATCCATCGACATCATGGTGAAGGACCTCGATGATGGTCGGCAGGTTCGGTAGGTCAGGAATGCAGCCTTATTACAATCGTTAGGTCGCTGTACGGCCCAAAGGGGATTGACGGATGAGCATTGTTCTCGCTACCTGTCAGACACAGCCTGGTCTCACGCCTGCTGATACTCTGCTAAGGACTGAGCTCATCGAGCCCCAGCTGTTTCTCACAACGGCGGCGGCTGTGCGACTGGCTGATGCCCTGGAATCTCGGTTGGTGAGAGCAGCGGTCTAACCCGCGAATGTAGCCGACAAGGCCGATCGACGCGGAACGCCGTGTGGGTAGCACCGTCACTGGCTGCGAATAAGGAATGGTAAATTTGTGTGGGCGCGGGCTAGGTAGCACCTGCAGCTGATTTGCGTTCCGCTAGGCGGCGGCGCGTGCCCGGCGAGTTTATGCTCAATCGGAGCGGCTATAGTCTGACACCGGAGCTATGGGGATGGCGGAATCGGCGGTGCAAACGTACGACCGGATCGGGGTGGGTTACGCGCGCCGGCGGCAGGCAGATGCCCGCATCGCGGCCTATATCCTGACTGCTTTGGGTGATGCCGAGACCATCGTAAACGTCGGGGCAGGGGCCGGCTCCTACGAACCCGCTGATCGGCGAGTGGTTGGCGTCGAGCCGGCCATGACGATGATCCGCCAGCGGGGACCGGCCGCTGCCCCGGCAGTGCAAGGCTCTGCCGAAGCTTTACCCTTCGTGACCGGAGCGTTTGCGGCCGCCCTGGCCGTCCTCACCATTCACCATTGGTCCGATTGGCGTGTCGGCCTTCGCGAGATGCTACGGGTTGCGCAGCAGCGTGTGGTGCTCCTTACCTGGGATCCTGACAGTACCGGGTTCTGGTTGCACGACTATTTGCCTGATCTCCTCGAGTACGATCGGCGGATATTTCCTACTCTCCCGGCCCTTCGGGAAGTGGCTGGGTCGGTCGAGATTGTGCCCGTACCCATACCGCATGACTGCCGAGATGGGTTTCTAGGAGCCTACTGGCGGCGACCTGTGGCCTACTTCGCGGATGACGTGCGCCAGGCCATTTCGAGTCTGGCCACGCAGGACGCCAGTGCCGGTCTCGCCCAACTAGCCGCGGATACTGCTGACGGAACCTGGGAACGCCGATATGCCAACATCTCGCACCTCGAGCAACTCGATGTCGGCTACCGACTCGTAATCGTGGCGGGTGCTGCTTCCTAGTTCCGGACATCCCCGCTTGCAGCTGATGCGCGGATGCGTTAGGCCGACATGCGAGCTTAGTGTTCCCGTCTCTCCTCCAGAGGGTACGATGCTCAGAGTGCTTACCCGGATCGTCACCGACGCAATAGCGGTTGCTGCCCTCCTATTCGTTGCCGCCGGGACGCTCACATGGTGGCGTGCCTGGGTGCTGCTCACCGTGCTGCTGGTTATCCGAATCATTACTGTGCTTGTAGTATACCGTATTAACCCCACCCTGCTCCTCGAACGTGCCAAACTACCCATTCACCGCGACCAACCTTGGACTGATAAGCTGCTCTTGCTAAGCGGCTTGGTCACGGGATTTCTGGGGCTCCCAGTCATAGCGGCACTTGATGTATTCCGTTGGCATCTGTTGCCTAAACCCGCACCGTTTCTGGCTAGCCTTGGACTGGTTCTGTATACCCTTGGTTGGGTGGTCAAGGCCGTTGCCCTTCGGACCAATGCTTTTGCCACGACCGTAGTTCGTTTACAGCATGAGCGACACCACGCTGTGGTAGACACCGGCATATACAGCATAATTCGACATCCGTTCTATGCTGGGAGTCCGTTGGTGCTCCTAGGCACAGGGTTGTGGTTGGAATCGTGGACCGCGGTATTACTCGCTACCATTCCGATCATGATCGTCACACTACGCCTCGGATTGGAGGAACGCTTTCTCCATCGAGAATTGCCGGGTTATAGTGAGTACGCGGCGCGCGTACCGCATCGGCTGCTACCCGGTATTTGGTGACAAGCGGATGATTTACATATTTTGCCAGGCCAAAGGGAGTTCCAAAGACAAAAGCGAGAGAACTCCCGGTAACGCTGCTATCTGACGGTTGACGAGTTTGATCTTCTTATTGGAAGACTTAGGTGAACTTGTCGGACCTCGGGGAGTGTAGCCATTAACTAGGAGGATTAATGAATCGTCGTACTATTGTACGAGTGTTCGCGGTCGAACTAGCTCTAGCGGCTTTGGCATTCGCTACGCCAGCCGCGGCTCAGCAGCGTGATTCGACCCACGCTGATGTACAGTCAATGAACGATAAGAATGGTCCACCGAAGGACTTCTTCCAAAATATGATGGGTGACATGACCCAGAGTATGACGAACATGGCTGAGGCGATGGTGGGTGCTCAACTCAAGGTACTCAGCAAGCCTGAGACAGCTGAACAGCTCGCTACCTTCACTCACAATTACTACGAGGCACTGGTAAAGAAGGGATTTACCAAGAGCGAAGCTTTGCAGATCGTAACGTCCGTCCAAGGGCTTCCAATTGCATCCGGCAAGTAAGGAGAAGGAATCATTGTAAGGCCTAAGGAATCATTATAGGCCTGCTGAATTTCCTGCTCTTGCTCGCGCTGCCGATAATCGCCTACTTTCTCGGCGCTAGCTTATAAGCAGCTGTCGTACAGGTATGGGACTAGGATGCTAACGAACAAGGGCCGCCTGTGAAAATCTTTGTAACCGGCGCCACTGGTACTCTTGGCCGCCCCACCGTTCAACGGCTCGTCGCCGACGGGCATAGTGTCCATGCGCTTGCTCGGTCGGACCGCAACGAGGCACTGCTGCGCCAGCTGGGCGCTGTTCCGGTGGCAGCTGATCTGTTCGATAGGCATGCTATCGAGACAGCCGTCAAGGGATGCGAAGCGATCCTGCACCTGGCCACGAAGATTCCACCGCTCCAAGACGCTATGCGCCGTGCCGCATGGCTCGAAAACGACCGCATCCGCTCCGAAGGCACACATCTGCTGGTCAATGCGGCGCTCGCCGCCGGTGTACGAGTCCTGGTCTATCCGAGTGTCTGCTTCTTGTATCCGGACCGGGGCACCGATTGGATTGACCTCGACGCACCGAATGACGTGCCTCCCCTGTTGCAGTCTACGCTAGCTGCCGAGGCCGAGATTGGCCGGTTCACTAAAGCCGGCGGACGTGGCATTGTGCTACGGATGGGCTCGTTCTACGCGCCTACCGCATTGAATACGCTCGATACCATCGCGTTTGCCCGGAGGGGAATCGCGTTGCTGGTGGGCAAGGCTGACGCCTTTTGGTCGCAGATCTGGGTCGAGGACGCAGCTGAGGCGATCATTGCCGCCCTCCTCCGTGCGCCCGCCGGTATGTACGACGTGGTGGATGATGAACCGTTGCCGCGAGGGGAGATCGTGGCGCTTATGGCGCGCGCCGTTGGCCGCCGCCGCTTATGGATTCCGCCGACTATGTTCATACGGCTGGTTGGCGGAAAGGAAGCTCTTTTTGCTACGCGCAGTCAACGTGTGTCAAACCAACGATTTAAGACCGCCACTGGCTGGCAGCCCGCCGTGCGTAGTGCACACGAAGGTTGGGCGCGTATCATGGCACACCAGCCGGGCAACTAAGGACATACGGGTGTTCAATGAGAGCGATGTTGAAGCTCCTGTATATGTTTGCCTGTGTCGTCAGCCTGGTGAACGGGGCCTGGATGCTTTTCTCGCCTCTGTCCTGGTATACGGATCTGCCAGCGGCCGTCCCCGATACTGGTGCCTTCAATCCCCACTTTGTCCGTGACATTGGCGTCACCTACGTCGTCATGACTGTAGGGTTTGCTTGGTGCGCGCTCAATCTCGACCGTTGCCGCCCGGTCCACATAGGACTAACCCTGCTGTGGGGAGGGCACGCCTTACTCCACCTCGCCGATATTCTGTCGGGCCGGCTACCCGCCAGCCACTGGCTGATTGATACACCGACCATCTTCGTGCCAGCTCTTGTACTGGCCGCCTTCGCGGTACCGGCAATCTGGAGACGGGTCGTGGAGTCGACATAAAAATCGATGGGGTGCCACGTTAGGCTTGTTAGCGTCGATTGAGCATCGACGACTTACCAAAAGAACTCGCCGCATTCTGCGCTGACTCGTCCGCTGCGAGCGCCGAGCGATTTCATGCGGTCGTGGCGAGTGGTCGTTATTTTGACCGGGCAGCACTCGATCAGTTGTTGCTCGAGGTTCGAACCAAGGCTGAACAGAAGCCATAGCTATCCGCAAGGGGAGGAGCGTGAACCCGGCACTCAGGTTGGCCGTTAGCCAATTCCCTGTCGCTGCCGACATCGCGACGAATGCCTCCTATATTGCTCAGCACATGGCCAAGGCGGCCAAGCGCAGGGCACATGTTGTCCATTTCCCGGAAGGTGCTATCTCGGGTTACGCACGTTCGAACTTTACCTCGTTCGATGGCTACGATTGGCAGGCCCTTGGGTATTACACGCAGCGCATTTGTGCGTTAGCCGCGGCACTCAAGCTGTGGGTGGTCCTGGGCTCCGTGAGAAGAATGGCTCGGCAATCAAAGCCGAGAAACTGTTTGCACGTGATTTCGCCGGCGGGTACAATCCTAGCGACGTACGACAAACAGAAGCTGTACGGCAAAGAGCGCGATTTCTATAGCGCGGGAGAGACGCCGCTCATCCTCTCCATTAATGGGACAACCTGCGGCTTCCTGATTTGCTACGACTCGTGCTTTCCAGATCTGTATCGCGCGTATGCCGACCAAGGGGTCCAGCTTCTCTTTCATTCGTACTACAATGCTAAGAACGAAGGGCCGTCGACAAGCTTGGACGACCTGATTCTAGCACAGCTCCGCACTCGAGCCGCTGACCACCGGTTCTGGATCTCGGCGAGCAATTCCTCGGCGCGCCATTCGCGACTGGCCTCGTGCGTGGCACGGCCGGATGGCTCGCTTCGCATCACCAAGCGCCACGTGCCCGGACTAGTCTTTCATGATTTACCCGATGCAGATCTGGGCTGGACATATTCAGGCCCGCGAGCCCAATGACGACGACAGCTGTTACCACACCTCTCGGCCGTTTCAGTACCTTCCCGCGAATTTCCCTAGGCCACACGCCGACGCCGTTGGAAGAGATGAAGAACATGAGCGCTGCCGTTGGGGGCGCCCGGATGTTCATCAAGCGAGACGATTGTACCGGGCTCGCCATGGTGGCAACAAAGTCCGGAAGCTTGAGTTTTATTCGGGTGCCCAATTGCCTTGATAGTGGAACTCTTCAGATGATCCACTGATTCATCATGCGGACACGGGCCTGTAGCTCAGTGAAGAGCCGATAGAGGCCATACCGAGTGCGATTGAACAGAATAGTCTCTGCAGTATACCCGTTGATCCCCTTATGTCGCACGACGTCCCCATAGAGCCTAACACCTTGGGCGCAATAGTCCGCGTGCTTGCCGAAATCGAATACCTCTTCTTCATACGGCAATCTTGCCCATTCGCCTAACGGTACGAGGGCTGTGTGATAAAACTCCTCCAGGAGCCGGCGATCACCTTGGGCTGCTCCAAAAGAGCAATAATGGTCAATGAGCTTTTCCATATCACGGTAGAAAATCGCCCGCTGGAGCGCGAACACTTCCTGACACATTTCTGGTGTAAAGATCTTGACTGATCCAAAATCGATGATGGCAACGGTTCCGTCATCCCGAAATAGGTAGTTACCGGGATTCGGGTCGCTATGGACCGTGTGGAACTCGAAAATGGATCGGGTGAAAAAATCGTAAATCGCTTGCGCGGCACGATCCCGCTGCTCGCGTGACGGGCGCGTGCTCAACCATTCCGTGAGATGGAGGCCGTCCATGAACTCGGTCGTGAGCACATGGCTCGATGAGTATTGCTCTACGACCCTTGGCAAGACGATGCCATCCATTTGACCATACTCGTAAAACCGCTGCGTCATCCGGCGTTCGAAATGATAGTCGGTTTCCTCCGTGAGACGCCGTTCGAACTCTTGCACCACATCGACCATGTGCTCCGTCTGAATAAACGGGAGCACGAACTGCTTGACCAGCTGTAAATCATTTTTCAGGGCCAGTCCGATCCCGGGATACTGTATCTTCACCGCGAGACGATCCCCGGTATGGGAGCGAGCTTTGTGGACTTGGCCTAAGCTGGCCGCGGCGAAGGCCGTCGTGTCAAAGGTATCGAAGATCTCTTCAGGGGGAGCGCCGAGCTCACTGGTGATAAGCCGTCGTACGACCGCCCGATTGAGCGGCGGTACCTGATAGTGGGATCGGTAGAGTTCTTTGCGATAGGCCTCGGGTAGTAGGTCGAGCTCCAAGCTCATAAATTGCGCCGCTTTTACGGCACCTCCCCGGAGCGTGCTCAGACCCTGAAAGAGCATTTCCGCTATTTCATTCTCGGTCTTCTCGTGCTGCGCTTGAAATGACTCTCGAGTGAGAAATGGCCGTTTGGATAACAGGCCCAGTTTTTTGGCGCCGATCTTGGCCGCCGTGATCCCCGCAACTGCCGTGCGGGCGACCTTTCCCGTCGGTGTCGATCGATTCGTCGTCTTTCGGGTACGCTTGGCCACGCGGTCGTTCTACCGCTTCTTCTTCGCACGGCGTTTGTCGGTCGCGGGATCGGCCAGGAACGGCCGCTTCGACCGGTGATCGCTTCCCATACGCTCGCCCTCGAGCTTAGCCGCAGGGATTCGGGCGAGGACGTGTTCGCGAACAAGGAACTGCAGGAGGTCCCCTGCGCGGGTCAAGACATGACTCGTGAGCAACGCCTCTACGACGGCTAGGCTTTTGTCGAGCATCTGCGTGGTGTGGACATACTTCGGTGAGGTGTCCTCTAGCCAGTAATAGGTGACCCCGATCGCGTACTCCCACAAGAGTTCATAGAAAAGCCGTTTGAACGGTGGCTCGGGGAACTCGTCCGCTTCGACGGCGGAGGTTACCAAATCATCGATGATCTCGAGAAAACGCGTTTTCGTGGCTTTTGCTCCGGCCGCGGCGCTGAGCCAATTGCTTAAGAAAACGCCTTGATACGCGATGCGAATGAAGTCGCGATCATGCGCAAATAATGCTAGCTGGGTTTCGAACACAATGTGGAGCTGTTCCTGGAATCGGTGCTGATGGAAATCCGGTACCGCTTTGAGCTGCGTGATCAGGTCCTCCATACGGAGCTCAAAGAAACCGAAGAGCAGGCTTTCTTTGGTCGGAAAATACTTGTAGATGGTGGCGTCACCCACCCGGGCATGCTCGGCGATCTCCCGCATGGTCGCATCACGGAAGCCACGTTCCGAGATCACCCGCACGGTGGCTTCGAGCAGCCGTCGTCGAGTCTTCTGTTTTTCTTCTTTCGAGACCTTCATGAGACCCCGGTCCGGTGACCTTGCGTGCCCAATGGTGCGCGGAGGACGGCTTCTATGTGCTGAATGTGGGCTACTAGCGCGTGAGGGTGAATCTATTATAAAATAACTATCCAAAAAAGGACCGGCCGTTACTTCACTTACCGCTGATGGGATCGGGCCTAGTCCATGGCCCGTACATTAAAGTACATTGACTTGACATTACATGCTAGTAAATGTAGAGTATTGAACATTAGTGTTTTATTAACGCCATTTCAATGCGGAGGAAGAGTATGAACTCGGTGCTACGGCGAAGCCGCCGTATATCGGCCATGTCCTGGGATGTACGCGTAGCGCTAGCGTTCAGCGGGCTTCTGCTCATCCACCCTCCTGCCGCTGCCCAGCACGCGCATGGGGTGGATGCCACACCGGTTGCCCACAAGGGCGGGGCCGCGCCGCATGCAGGGCAGGGCACGATCTCGGCGAAAGCGCGCGACCAGATCGTATCGGTGGAGCATGCCGTGGCGGACTTGAACACGGTGGACGCGGCGCGCACCGCAGGGTTTCTGCCGATCTTCGGCCTGATTCCTACCATGGGCGAGCACTGGGTCAATGTTGGTCGTGTGCTCGATACGGTGCGGCTGCTTCAACCGCCGCAGTTGCTCTTCAGCCCCGTCGGAGGCAAGCCGCAATTAGTGGGGATTGCCTATTCGTTCCTGGGACAGAAGGCCCAGGCTCCGGATCTGTTCGACGGTGAGCTGGATGTTTGGCATGACCATCCCGAACTCGGGCCACAGGGGAAGTCGGCGGTCATGCTACATGTCTGGTTTGTGCCGTCTCCTCAAGGTCCCTTTGCGGGACAAAACCCGTGGCTCCCTTACTGGGCCGCTGGGGTAGAGCCGCCGGCGGATTCCGTCCTGTCTGTGCCGACATCCGCGCTGCGTGCACGTCAGCTGGGGCTCGCGCTGGCCGAGGCCATGGAACCTTTCGGGCTCATCGCGCAGGTACGAGGCGGGGCGTCGCCACTGCAGATGGCAATCGCTCAGGCACAAGGCAACGTGCAGACGAACACCGACTCGGCCCTAACTCCGGAGATCCAAGCACGCCGTGATTCCCTCCGCACGGCGATTCCGCTTCTGAACGCCGCGCGCCAAGCGGGAGACCAAGCGTCGTGGGATCGCGAGGCTGACCAGACGATTGCCGTGTGGAAACGGGTCCGCGATGCCTATCTCGAAACCCTTCCTCCGAAGCCGCGCGATGGGATGGCGGCATTTTACCAGACGATGGAAAAGGAAGGGCATGAGCACTGAGTGTGCTGATGCAACAAGAGCTAAACCCCTGCCGTCACTGACGAGCAGGGGTTTAGTTTAGCAGGCTGGCGGCTCGGTTCGAACGCGCGACCTCTTGTTCGGAGGCGCGCGTTCTTTCGATCAATCCTTTTTTGAAGGCGCTGGAGGCTGGGCGCCGGTCCCATCAACCCGGTAATAGGCCCCGGTGCTCTTCGTGGTTAGGTATGGCTTCTGCTGCTTGTCGAATAAGATGAGGACCGGTAGATCCATCGGTAGCGGGAAGGTTTGGGTAGAATCGTCCTTCATTCTCGCCATCATCGGCATCGGTACTACCACCGTATCACCGGCCAGAGACCAACGCCCGGTCGCGATGACTCCCAACGTGGGGAGATCGTAAGTGAAGACGCTGTCAGGCCGGAACGTAAAGATCGACGGCTGCTCGTCCTTGGGGTGGGCCCACTGGCCGAGCACCAGAGGGAACGTGACCTTTTGCGCGGCCACATAAGACGGCCCGGTCAGTCCCAGCGCGATCACGAGAGCAGGAACCCAGGATTTGCCTTGTCGCATCGTCACTTCTCCTATTGAACAAGTGAGGCATCAATAAACCAGCATTTGAAACCCACAGTCGATCTTACGACGCACGAGGCAAGCGGTTTCATCCTACTTCGGTACCTCCGTCGGTACCTCCGTCGACTGCTTCTACGTAAAATAATACCGGGGCTTGCGGTACCCAATCCTCAAATCGACTGCTTCTGCTGATTTGTGTAGGCGCTGGCTATGTAGTACTGCGGCCGATTTGCCTTCCGTTAAGCCGCAGCGAAACCAGAACAGAGCTCTAGGGGGAATGCCGTGTCCGAGGTGACCATCCGGTTAGCTACACCTAGCGACGCCCCGACGCTCGCGCAGCTGCGCTACCACCTTCGGGCTAGCGCGGACCTGGCTACGGAGCCCGAAGCCGACTTCCTGGCGCGGTGTACGAGCTGGATGGCCGTGCGCCTAGCGCCAGGCGGTTCATGGCGCTGCTGGATTGCGGAAGAGGCGGGTCGGGCGGTTGGCACAATCTGGCTGTATTTGATTGAAAAGCTTCCTAATCCCGCAGCCGAACTGGAAGGCCACGGGTACATTAGCAGCTTCTATGTCGAGCCGTCCCGACGTGGTGCTGGTCTCGGCTCACGCCTTCTCGATACGTGCCTAGGTGTCTGTATGGCGGAGGGTTTGGATGCCGTGATTCTGTGGCCGACGCCGCGCAGTCGTGGTCTCTACGAACGCCACGGCTTCGCGGCACGTGATGATCTCTTCGAACGCCGCTTGGGTCCAACTCTTCCTCACGCGGGGCTGTAGCCTAACCGGCAACGCAGCCGACAGGCCGATCGGCACGGAGCTTCTGCGGAGGACGAGCAGCTCGACGAAGCTCAACTCGCCGGTTGGGTGAAGCCAGCCCATTGCCCGTCGAAGACCTCGGACCGCAGAACTTTGTTCGCTCGGCTCTGTCCAAAATCCGGCTTCTGCCCTACTCTGGAGGTAGAGGGGCAGGGGAGCAGGAAAGCGCGTTCCTTCGGGCGCTTGAGGAGACGCGCACCTGGCAGATCGCCTGTGACACCCTCGTCCTCATCAGCGAGACAGGACCGGTGGCACGGCTCGTAGTGCAGCAGAGGTAGACGTGGATGTGTAGCAGGAGTTCTATATGCCAAACAAGGTGACGCCTGCGCTGACACCGGAGCAGTGGGCAAGCCAAGACTACCGGCAGGTGGCCCGCGCTCTCGATCAGTGGGCTCAGGAGGGAGCGGCGCCCGGCCGTGCCGATGACTCCACGGAGTATGTCGCCAAACTCGGGATCAGCAATACGGGGAGTATTATCATTATGAGCCGGGCGCACGACCGCGTTTTGGTGCCGCCGCCGGCTCGAGCTGCTCTCGCCGCCTTTGCCTTGGCACAACAACCTTTCGGGTTCGCTCACGCCGATGTGGCAGCGCTACGGCAGGCTGTAGAGTTGGTTCAGAATCAGGAACTCGCAGGGATTCTCGGAGACCTCGGAGATCGTTTGACGGCGCTCCTGCCTCCATCGGCCACGTAACAGCCAAGGCAGACACGGAAAGGTTCCAGTAACTGGTGCTATCTATCAGTATGGAGCGGCGAATCATCGGCTTTCATCAGGATGCTGAAGGCCACTGGATAGCAGAACTCGAGTGTGGTCATACCCAGCATGTCCGTCACGATCCGCCGTGGCAAGTGCGGCCCTGGGTGATCACGGCCGCGGGGCGGGCGAGCCGGCTTGGCCAATCCCTTGCTTGCCATGCGTGCGACAGCGCTGCCTAACTCGTAAATGTAGCCGACGGACGGGATGGCCTCGAGTCGGATCCTTCCATATTGACGATAAGGAAGCATGGATTATGGGCCCTGCCGAACCTCCGGCGGGGCACTCCCGACCCCGCCGAGCACCACCGTGACACATCTCACCGCCTCGCGACCTGGCTATGGCGTAACTACCAAGGGTACACGCGGATAACTAGGAGCCCGCTATTAGGGCAATGAACCGCGTGTCCTCACCACGAGGATTGGCCGTGGCAGATCCTCCCAGTCTTGGCCCTGGTGACATGCCCGGGGTCGACGTATTCGCCTTATTGGCCGCAGGCTTTCTCCCGACCTACGCGCCGCGACCTACCGATACCCCTTTCGCCCCAGCCGTGCGGATGGCGGTGGATCGCTGCTGCAAGGCGACGGAAGACGATGATCTGATCGCCCAGCAGGCCCAGACGCCGATCGAGACTGAGCCGGCACACATCCGGCCGACATCACTGTCGGCGGCAGGCTTGCCGGCGATCGCAAGTAGCTTCCGAACGGCGTTCCAGAAGATGGGTGCGCGAAAGACGCTGCAGACCTTTCTGTCGGTCAACCAAAAAGAGGGATTCGATTGCCAAAGCTGTGCCTGGCCGTCCCCGGACGGCAAGCGTCACCGCTTCGAGTTCTGCGAAAGCGGCGCGAAGGCGATGGCCGACGAAGGTATGCGCCGAGTCATCGGTCCGGACTTTTTTGCGACCTGGTCCATCGACGCCTTGGCCGCCCAGCCGGACCAGTGGCTGAACGCACAGGGACGACTCGCCACCCCGATGCTCAAGCAAGAGGGGTACGCCTCCTACGAACCGATCGGGTGGGGCCGGGCGTTCGAGGTCATCGGCCAAGAACTGCGATCGCTCGAAACGCCGGACGGCGCGGCATTCTATACCTCGGGCCGAACGAGTAACGAAGCCGCCTTTCTCTATCAGTTGTTCGTGCGGCAGTTCGGTACGAACAACCTCCCCGACTGCTCCAACATGTGCCATGAATCCTCCGGTACCGCGCTGGTCGAGAGCCTCGGTATCGGTAAGGGAACGGTGAAACTCGAGGATTTCGAGCACGCCGATATGATCCTGATCGTGGGACAGAATCCCGGCACCAACCATCCCAGGATGTTGACTTCCCTGGAGCACGCGAAGAAGAACGGCGCGACGATCATCGCGATCAATCCACTAGCCGAGCCAGGATTCATCCGATTCACGGACCCGAACCCCGATGAGTATCCCACACCCCTTCATTTCGCGGCGCACATCATCGGACGGGGGACGCCGCTGGCCGATCTCCACCTGCCGGTGCGCATCAACGGTGATATCGCACTGTTGAAGGGACTCATGAAGACTCTTCTGGCCGAAGACGACGCGGGCAACAGCGTGATCGACTACGCGTTCATTCGGGAGTATACCGATGGTTTCGCCGAGCTGTATGCCGATCTTCAAGCCACGAGCTGGCAGGCGATTGTCGACGGCTGCGGACTCCCACGGGAGGAGATCGAACGTGCGGGACGGATGATCGCCCGATCCAAGCGCATGATCGCGTGCTGGGCCATGGGGCTCACGCAACATCGCGACGCGGTGGCGACCATCCGAATGCTGGTGAACCTGCTGCTCTTGGGTGGTCACATCGGCCGTCTAGGCGCCGGCCCCTGCTGCGTGCGCGGCCATTCCAACGTTCAGGGCGACCGTACGATGGGCATCTGGGAACGGCCGACGGGGGCCTTTCTCGACGCGCTCGACCGAGAGTTTGGCTTTACGTCGCCCCGAAAGCCCGGGTACGACACGGTGGATACCATCACGGCGATGCACACCGGCGAGGTCCAGGTCTTTGTCTCGCTCGGAGGCAATTTCCTGTCGGCTACACCTGACACCGTATGTACGGCGGAAGCACTCCGACGGTGCAGGCTCACGGTGCATATCGGTACCAAACTCAATCGCTCGCACTTGATCACCGGACGGCAGGCGCTGATACTTCCTTGCCTCGGGCGGTCGGAGCTTGACCCTGGTGGGGCGGTAACTGTTGAAGATGCTATGGGGGTTATAAGCTCATCCACCGGCCGGTTCGAGCCCGTATCGCCTGACTTGCGAAGCGAAGCGGCAATCATCGCCGGGATCGCACGGGCGACACTAGGCCGTGAATCCGCTGTGGATTGGGAGGGGTTGGCGAATGACTATGCCAAGATCCGAGATCGAGTGGAACGCGTAGTCCCTGGATTCGAACGCTTTAACGCCCGAATCGCCGAGGGACCGTTTTACCTGCCGAACCCTGCGCGGGAGCGTCGGTTCGTCACCTCGTCTGACAAAGCGCGGTTCGCTGTTGCTCCGATTTCCTCCCATGTCCTCGATGCCGATCAATATTTGTTGATGACCGTCCGCAGTCATGATCAATTCAACACAACGATTTACGGGCTGCACGATCGATATCGGGGCGTGCACGGAGGACGGCGGGTACTCTTCATGAATCCGGAGGATGCCGCTGCGCGCGGATGGGCGGCCGGAACCCGATTGGACATTACCAGCCATTTCGGCGACGAGCGGCGGGTGGCCAAGCGTTTTCAACTCGTACCCTATGCCATCCCACGGCGCTGCGTGGCGGCGTACTACCCCGAGGCCAACGTACTGGTGCCGATCGGCAGCGTGGCCGCGCGAAGCAACACGCCGACCTATAAGTCGGTTCGTGTGACGTTGAAGCAGTCTAATGTATAGTGAGGCGTGCACGCCACGAGCAGCGGAGTTCCCCGGAGGATGCATGGCCGATGTGTCACGTCAGTTACGGCGCTCGAGAACGAACCGGATGATCGCCGGCGTGGTGGGCGGGCTGGCAGAGTATTTCCATGTCGACCCGACTTTGCTGCGCGTGATCTACGTAGTGGGCTCCATCGTGTCGGCGGCGTTTCCAGGATTGCTAGTGTACCTCCTGCTTTGGCTCCTGATCCCGGAAGCGGACGATCGCGTGGGGCCCTGACGCCTAACACGTAAATGTAGCCGACGAACCCGGCCTGGCCCGAGCGCCGGTGTGCCGAAGCCCTCCGTGAGGCGGTAAGGAACGGAGGTTTGCTTGGGTCGTTTGTAGATGATTTGCAGATTCGTTGGGCCGACACGAGAAAAGTTCCCGGCCACTGGGTTTCGCTTTTACTCGCCCTGGAGGCGGCGAGTGGGTGCCCGTAGGTAATTGACCAGTGCGGCGTAGTCGACGGCCAAAGGCTCAGCATAACTAGGCCTTCTGAGCAGTCCGGCGAGCGTCGGCGGCAACGGAACTGACTCACCGATCAATGGTTCCACGACGGTCTCAAACTTCGCCGCGTGTGCCGTTGCGGCGATAGCCCAAGGGCGGTCGCGGGCCTCGCTCAAGGATTCGCGCAGCCAGAGACCTGCGGCCGTATGCGGACAAACTGCGACGCGATGGCGCTGCCATGTCACGCGGATCACGTCACGGATGCTTTCATCATCAACCCCTGCGGCAACAAAGGCTGAGCGCAGCTGCGCTTCGTCCGGCATCAACCAGCGCAGTCGCTCGAAGTTGCTTGGCGCGCCGACGTCCATCGCGCTGGCTAGCGTTGCGATGCTGGCACGCGGCGTGTAGCTACCCCCGGCGAAGAAGTCTGGTAATACACGATTGGCGTTAGTCGCGAGCGCGATACGGCCGATCGGGACGCCGACTTCGCGCGCGAGGATCGCTGCTAGCGCGTTACCGAGGTTGCCGGTTGGTATGACAAAGTTTAGTGGCTCGCCACTGGCGTGTAGGAATTCCAGTGCCGTACGCGCGTAGTAGGCCATCTGTGGTAGCAGGCGACCCAAGTTGATGCTGTTAGCTGATCCCAGCGGCACCTCACGCCGCAGTTGCGTGTCGGCAAGCAGGCGCTTCACCAGTGCCTGACATTCATCGAAGCTGCCAGCGACGCGCAGCGCTCGCACGTTGTTATCGAACGCGCCGAGCTGGTGTGCCTGGCGAGGCGACACGCGGCCGTCCGGATAAAGGATCACGACGGCCAGGCCCGCCACACGATAGAAGGCTGCGCCGACCGCGGCGCCCGTGTCGCCGCTGGTCGCGACCGCGATCGTGAGCGGGTGCTCGGGGCCGCGTAGCCGACGGAGGCAGGCGGAGAGGAAGCGCGCACCGTAATCCTTGAACGCGGCGGTCGGGCCGTGGAAAAGTTCCATCAAAAACGTGCTGTCGCCGAGCTGCCGCAACGGGGTGTCAACGTTGAAGGCCTCGGCGCAAATCGCCCCAAGCTCCGGCGCGAGCCGATCGCCGTCGAAGAATGGGCGCAGCAACACTGTGGCAAGTTCCGGTAACGTTTTCGCTGCGGTCAAATCGCCGAGCGTCAGCGTCGGCAGTTGCTCGGGTACGAAGAGGCCGCCGTCCGATGCGATTCCGGCGATCAGTGCCTCGGAGAGCACGACGGGCGGCGTAGCGCCACGGGTCGAGACATACTGCATCAGGGCCTTCCCATGTTTCCTTCGGGGATTGGGAGGTATGCTCCAGTGCGGTTCATATGCGTGCCCCCAAGGCCGCGCCGATCCGCAGTAAATCAGCGAACACACCAGCTGCCGTGACCTCTGGCCCAGCCCCAGGTCCCTGTATGATAAGAGGATTCTTCTGATAGCGGCGGGTAGTGAACTGAATGACATTGTCGGCGTGCTGCAGGTACGCGAAGGCGTGTACGCAGGTAACGCTACCAGGCCGACACGCGCGCCCGAAGGGGCGGGCGTGCTCATCTGAGCCTCTCCGTAGAGGGCCCCGAATCACGCTGAGGAAGGAGTCGTTGGTGTGGCCCGCATCCTCGTCGAGGTGTGGGGCCGGGTTGGTGTCAGGGGAATCTGGACATGACGGCGCGCACCACGCGAGGCGTGATGGTAATCGTCGTGGTGATCGTGTCGCGGTGTGGCATGACGTATAGAAATTGGATAAAATTTCGCTGTCAAGTCCTGATATCAGCATATCGGCTTAAGGGAGGTATACGTCGCGATGGGGGCTCGCTCTAGCATGGCTCTAACTTTTCGGCGCGTCAGCCAACTAGTCTTGCGGGCGCTACGTCTACGCTGCCCGAACTGCGGCGGCGGCCCCATTTTTCGATCGTGGTTCCGGATGTGCTTACACTGTCCAGTTTGTCATTTAGCACTGGAGCGTGGGGAAGAAGGGTATCAAGTCGGCTCGTACATGTTCAACATTATTGCAGCGGAACTCATCTTCGCGGCGATTTTTATTGGAGGCCTCTGGCTGACCTGGCCGTCGCCGCCCTGGGATATGCTGCTGTACGGGGGTGTGGCATTGATGGTCGTCGTACCGTTTCTGTTCTTCCCATTCTCGAAAACGCTTTTTCTCGCTTTCGACCTAGTGTTTCGGCCGCCGGGGCGCGACGAGTTCGGCCCAGGCGCAGGGCCAAACTGGTAGCTGAGAGGACAGCTAAGCTCCGAGGTGAACAATGTACGGCTTAATTAGCAAAATCACCGCAGTTTCAGGTCAGCGCGAGGCCCTCGCGTCCATCTTGTTGGAAGCCACCCGAGCGATGCCCGGGTGTCTGAGCTATGTGGTCGCGGTGGATCCAAGTGAGGCGGATGCCCTCTGGGTGACTGAGGTGTGGGATACGCCATCCCATCACAGAGCGTCCCTCGGATTACCGGAGGTACAAGCTGCTATGGCGAAAGGCCGAGCGTTGATCGCCGGCTTCAGTCACCGGGTGGAGACCGCGCCGCTCGGGGGCGTTGGGCTCGGGGCCTAATGGGATGGACTGGGCTGATCGTAAGCACATAGTCGTGTAGGCGCTTCGAGTGGAAAAAGTGGCACGGTACTCACCGCAAAGCTGATACAGAACTAGAAAGGATCTCCTCGCCAAAGTAGCGAACGCCGTGTGGGTCGATACTTCCACGACGCTGCAAGCGGCATTCGCGCGCACGGTCAGACGAGCGTACGAAGCTTCAGTGCAAGTGATGCCACTGACATCGCCCCGCATTGTCCGGGCAATGAATCACTGGGCAGACAGTACGACGGTTGGTCGTATTCAACAGATATGCGCCGAGCCATTCGATGCCAACACTAAAGTTGTTCTGACTAACGCGGTCTATCTGAAGAGCACTTGGCTCACTGCCTTCGATCAAAAACGAACCCAGCAACGGCCATTTACTCTGCGGTCTGGTCAGCAATTGACGGTACCGATGATGGAGCGTACGGATCATTTCGCCTATCATCGTGGAGAAGGATTTCAGGCGGTGCGCCTACCATACAAGTATGGCCTGACGGCGCTGTACATTGTGCTCCCGGACTCTGGCCAGTCGGCTCTGGCACTGCTCGACCGCATCCACGCTACGGAATGGCCACTGCCGAGCCCGGCCGGCCAAAATCGAGAAATTCATCTACTCCTGCCGAAGATGCACGTAGAGCAGCAAACCGATCTCGTGGATCCCCTGAAGGCATTGGGCATGGGAATCGCGTTAGATTCGTCACGCGCCGACTTCGCCAACCTGGTAGAGCCGCGGCCTAACCGTCCGCCCCCGTGCCCTCCGCTCTCGCAAACGTCAACCATTGCCAGTCTCCGCTGTACCCGGCATTGGATTTCCGAGATCAAACAGCATACCTACTTCGACGTCAATGAAGAGGGGACCGAGGCCGCTGCCGTGACAGTGATCGGTATGCAGCTACGCGGAAGGTCTATCCAACCATCCCCGATAGAATTTGTCGTCGACCGGCCGTTCCTAGTCGCCCTACGCGATGAAAGAACCGGTGCGCTCCTATTCGTGGGGTACATCGCTCGTCCACAGTGAAGTTAGGTTGCTGATGCGTGGTATCGTTAGGCAGAATCGAGGAACTAACCGCTATGCATACTTTGATGCCCGGATACGGCTGATGCTGCGTAGTTATATTGAGCGCTCCAATTTGGTTGCGTGCCTTTATGCAAGCAGTGGGGATGTCAACGATCATCTCATCGCCTGCTTTCGGCACGGCGAGGTCGGTACCTGACTCTATCGACGCCGGATTGCGACGTAGGACCGATGGGCAGACGCAATGCGAACTACTAACACTCTGCGAGCTACTAAACTACGAATCCGTCTCGCCTGGCCTTATGACGTCAAATCGTATACCGGCCTCGAAGTGGCCACGGGCCTTCCGGGTTGCGACGAACCGTCGATCTCAGGCATTAATTTTCACATCCTGTGATCACTGGCTTCCACCCACTACCGACATCAATCCATGAAACGCTCTTGCGCGGTGTGTCTAGATAGCCTCGTCCGAGGTTCCCGGTTCGCCAGTCTCGCCTCGACCGCAGCACTCATGGCGTTCGCGTCCGGGAGCGCCGTAGCGCAAGCGCCAGCCAAAGCGGGCCCGGTCTTCGCCGACGGCCAAGCACAGGTCGTCCCGGCCTTCGAGAACCGATCGGACTGGGTTCGTGACGAGCTATGGGTCGAGACCGAGTTCGACTCCGACGGCGACGGCGTACGAGATCGCGTACACGTCGACGTCACCCGCCCGGCGCAGACGCAAACCGAAGGGCTCAAGGTTCCGGTGGTCTACGAGACCAGCCCGTACTTCAGCGGCGTGGATGGCGGCACACAGTTCTGGTCCGTGGAGCAAGAGGTAGACGCCGCCTCACCGCCGCGGAAGGCTGGCAGCGACATTCCGTTCGGCGGTGGCGGCTCGGCGATTTCGGAATCGGAAGTCGAGACGTGGGTCCCGCGTGGCTTCGCCGTGGTGCATTCCGAGTCGCCGGGCACCGGCCGGTCGTACGGATGCCCAAGCTCCGGCGGCACGAACGAGTCGCTGGCACCGAAAGCCGTGATCGACTGGTTAAACGGACGAGCGCGCGGTTTCACGAGCGCGACGGGGAACGACGAAGTACGGGCGACGTGGTCGACGGGCAAAGTTGGCATGATAGGCACGTCATATAACGGCGCCCTCACGATCGCCGCCGCTTCGACTGGCGTCGACGGCCTGGCCGCGATCATTCCGATCTCACCGGTCAGCTCTTGGTATCAGTATTACCGCTCCTACGGTCTGGTCAGGAACCCCGGCGGCTATCCGGGCGAAGACATGGACGTCCTCTACGATTTCGTCAATAGCGGCGACCCGGCGCGGCGCGGCTACTGCGACCGCGTCGTCCGCGACGGTGAACTCGTCAGCCACGCAGATCGCGCCACCGGCGACTACAACGATTTCTGGGCTGGTCGCGATTACTTGACGAACGTCGACAAGATGAAAGCCGCGATGCTCGTGGCGCACGGGCTCAACGATTGGAACACCATGCCGGAGCAGAGCATCCGGATCTACGAAGCCCTCGCGCAACGCAAGGTGCCCGCACAACTGTACCTCCACCAAGGTGAGCACGGCGGCCCGCCGCCTCTCGAGCAGATGAACCGGTGGTTCACCCGTTATCTCTACGACGTGGCGAACGATGTCGAGCGCGCACCCCGAGCGTGGATTGTTCGCGAAAATAATTCATCGGAGCCACAGTCGTACGCGAACTACCCGAATCCCGCCGCGGCACCTGTCGCCCTACACCCTGACACCGGCGGCGTTGGCATCGGCGGTTTGCGGCCGGCGGGCCCTGTTGTGCAGGCGCACGAGACACTCACCGACGACGCATCAGTCAGTAGCAGCCAACTCGCGGAGTCGCGCCAGAGCAACAGCCGGCTGTTGTACGCGACGCGGGCATTGGTCGACGCCGTGCATTTGTCCGGTTGGACGGAGGTCACGATTCGTTTGGCGTCGAATAAGCCCGCCGCCAATCTTTCGGTCTGGCTGGTCGCACTGCCGGAAGCCGGCGGCGGAGCGACGCTCATCACCCGCGGATGGGCCGATCCCCAAAATCACGCGTCCTTAAGCCACGGAGAGCCGCTCCAGCCAGGCCAATTCTACACCATGACGTTCAAGCTGCAGCCGGACGATCAAATTGTCCCCGCAGGGCAGCGTCTCGGATTGATGATCTTTTCCAGTGATCAGGAATTTACCGTACATCCTAAACCCGGCACCCAGCTCACGGTTGATCTCGGCGCTACATCGATCACACTGCCGGTCGTGGGCGGCTCGAAGGCGTTGTTACACGCTCTTGGCCAGTGAAACGACCTTCGGAGAGTCACGGCGTGGGGGTCGCCGGTATAGCTGGTGTGCCGGCCGACGATTCTTCGAGCTCGTCGAACGGCGGCTCCTTCTCGAGCGGTGGCTCCGAGAATTCGTAAAGTTTGGCCAGCTTGATGGCGTTGGGATCCAGGGCATCGAGGGCGGCCCGGTCGAAGTACCGGCCGTTCGCCACCACCGCGTGAATCTTGAGAATATTGCGGATGCTAGTCAGCGGATTGTCGTCGAGCACGACGAAATCGGCCAGCTTGCCGGGCCCGATGGTGCCGAGCGAATCGGTGGCGTTGAAGAAGAGGGCGGGATTGAGCGTCGCGGTCTGTAGCGCTTCCAGCGGTGTAAGTCCCGATTCGCCGAAAAAGATCACTTCCTGAAGTACCGCGAAGCCGTAGTGACAGACGTAGTCGAGTCCCTTGACGTATCGTAGGACGTAGGGTTCGCAGTCGCTGCCCGCGAGAAATTTCCTGACGCCGTTGTCATGGAGGAATCGGACAAGTTTCCGGTGTCCGGCGATGGAGTCGTGCTTATAGTAATAGTAGGCGGATGCGGTTGGGGCCATCCACGCATTAGTCCGACGATACGCCTCGGCCAGCGGGGCGCACGTCGCTTCCGAGGGCTCGGGATAGCAGGGCCGATGCTCAGCGACGTGCTCGACGCTGGTCATTCCGCTGTCGACCGCTTCCGGAAGGGTGACGTCGCTCGGCAGGTGGCCGACCACCGGAAGGCCGACTTTCCGCGCCTCACCTAAGAGGGCGAAAAACACTTCGCGGTCGCCTTGGGGATCGTGATACTTCACGAACGCGTCGCCCGCGGCTTTGAGCGAGTCGACGATTCGGCGGGCGTCGTCCGGGGTGTTAAGCTGAATGTTGTAGGACAGATCCGCACTAGGGCCCACCGCCCGCGGCCCGATCATCGCTCCCGCCATTACCTCACGCTGCCGCTCGAGGAAAAAGTCTTTGCTGACGGCGCGCTGGGCCATCTCACGGATGCCGGTGACGCCGTTGGCGATGTACCGCTGATAGGCTTTGCGATAATTGACTTCCTGGTCTTTGTCGGAGTTACTGGGCCCTCCGAACAACCCGGCGACGATTTCGGTGTGCGCGTGCATGTCCCAGAGTCCGGGAATCAGATACTTGCCACGGACGTCCACGACCCGTGCGCCCGCCGGGATCTTGGCGGACGCGGCGGGGCCGACCGTCTGAATCCGGTTGCCGTTCACGACGATGGTCTGGTCGGGAAGGAGGTTGCCGGTCGCTACATCGACGACAGTCCCGTGCTGGAAAACGATTACGGCCCGCGATGCAGCGGGAGAGTAACCGGTCGTGGAAAAGGCGAGTGCGACCGCGGCGAGGTATTGAGCCACACGGGATCGCGAGCGCGACACTGTCATCAAATGCCTCGAGAAGCTAGACGGTACGACGGGGCCAACCGCTAAAAAAATACCCTTTGCCAGAATAGTGTCGCAAGGTCGTGGGTGGCCTCCTACCTCAACAACCAAAGAAGCAGATGCCAGACGCTGGTTGGAGCAAATATATCGGAGCGACTCAGCTGGGGAGTGGAGTCGCATAAGTTACCATTACAGGCCATTACTTCCTTCGACACCATGGGTCTATTTCTTTGATTCTGTAGAGCACTACAGATTGCGTGATTCCGTGCTCGTTCTGGTTGATAGTATAAGAAGGGGTACTCAATCTTACACCTGACGATGTCAATCACATTATGACGACGAGCGGCTCTTGGGCGGTCAGACGGTATGGCGTTGACGCTGGCCATGGTGTCGTGAATATCATTACGCAAGTTCATTATTTGGCGGAGCAGCGTCGTCGTGACTCGCTTAACTTGCAAGTACCAAAGCGCTAGCCGTAGAAGCACAACCCCGCATGATTGGAGTGGCGGGCAGGCTAACCCGCAAATGCCGCTGACAGACTGACAGGCCGATCGGCGCAGGCTAATGTGGGTGACTCTATTACTGGCTGCGATAAGGAAAATGTTTATTGGTGTAGGCGCGAGCTTCGAGCTTTATGATGCCTGCAGCGGATTTGCGTTTTCGTTAAGCCGACACAGAGAGGCTCCCAGTGGCCGAGGAATCTAACGACCACTGGATTTTCCTTTATGTGTCACGGGGGATGGCGGATAACTCCTTCCTATACCCGAGCTCGCTAGTTGAATCGAGTACTCCCAAAGGCGACTGTAGAGTCAACGGATTACGGTTGCGTTGACCTGGTACTATCGCTTGGCACTTCTTGTGCGATGATCTCCAGCGCTCCAGTCTTCCACTCGAAGCGCAAGGGTTCCTTTTGCTTTAAGATATTCTCAGACTGTATCCCCCACCCGTTGCTGGGCCCTACTCTTATACCTGATCCGTCCGACAACAGATCGACCTTGGCGGGCTCTGTGATATCAATTTCAGTAAATAGCAATAGATCAGCGTTGTGGCGCACCAGGCTCAAGGCAATGGAATAACTGAATGATCTTGGGTCTCTCCCGATCTCAATTTCACTACTACGGCCGTCTGTAAGAATCGTCAGAACGCGCTCTGCTTTGAGCGTGCTATTTTCCCAAAGCTTCATCTTCAGTTCATAGGCCGATTTCTCTGCCTTCTCTGCGGGTGTCGAAGAGTCTACCGGTGGCAGGGTCCTGGGTGACTGAGCCCATGCCCAGCCTCCGGTCGCAATGACAGAGATGGCAATGACGCTAGTCCCGAACACGCGACGCCAGCGGCTTGGCAAGGTAGCCTGCAGCATAAGGATTCTCCTTTTGAGATAGATCGCGGCATGGGAGTCCAAGCGACACCCGGCAGGTAAGGCAGGGCCACCGAGGTGGCCCTTCAGTATCGCGCGTGCATAATGATGTCGGTCCTGTGGATGAGCGCCGAGCACTTCGGCATCACAGGCCAATTCCTGGTCGATTCGGAAATATCGAACGGCGAGATGGATCAGCGGATGAAACCAGAGGAGCGATCGCAGCATGGCCGCGACGAAGTTAGCGAGAGGATCACGGCGGAGGATATGCATAGACTCATGAGTGAGCACGAAAGCCTGTTCGGGCACAGTAAATCGCTCGTAAAAATCAACGGGGAGCACAATGCGCGGTGGTAATACTCCAACCACCGCAGGTCCGATATCCGTACTCTCGGACATCCAGGCACCATTGAGCCCATGCCGTAACACACCAAGTCGACGCACAAAGGTGTACTGCTGCCACCCCTGCAGTAGCACGAACAGCGCAGCCCCGAGCACCCAGCTTAGGAAGACCCAATTCATTTGTCCAGGCGGGGATGAAACCGGAGGCAATGGGGACCATGGGAGGCGAACATCCGTTACCTGAACTGGGAGGACAACGGGTGTGAACGCTCTCATCGGTGCTAGCGAACCCGCCCCTAACCCGATCACTGTGATCGGTACCAGTAGCCATATCCGGTAGGCAATGCGCGATCCAAACGCATAGCGCAAGGGGGCGCGTAACAGGAACACGGCGAGCAGTGACCCTGTGATACAGAGGAGCAGCCGATACCCGGTCGCTAGCACGTTACCGTCCACGTTGCATCTCGTCGATGAGATGCTGCAACTCCTCAATGTCCTTCTGGCTCAGTTTGCGATGTTCCGACAAGTGCGCGACCAGCGGTGCGACCCGGCCGCCAAACAGCCGATCAATGATGCCCGCGCTCTCCGCCAGGAGATACTGATCCCGTTGCAGGCAGGGTCGGTAGAGATAGGACCGTCCTTGCTTGGTCCTCGTGATCGCGCCTTTCTTGAGGAGCCGGCTGAGCAGGGTTGTGATGGTCGTCGCCTGCCAGGACTGTTTGCCCTGGAGCGCCGCGACGATATCCTCCGCACTCTGGGGATGTTTCTGCCAGAGGACTTCCATGACCACGCTTTCTGCTGGGCTAATCGACATAGATCTACGGTTGTAGTTGTAGTTAATCTACAACTGTAGATCAATCCGTCAAGCCTCCTTCTTGTACAGGACGGTCCGAAGGCCTCGGCTCGCACGGGGCAGCAGTCCGTCACGCCCCTGTCGGCGCCGGATTTCGTCTATACATCCCGCGAGCAACGGCTGCCTAATCGAGTTGAATGTTGGACAAGTCGACCGAGGGTTTAGGGAACTGCATGTGCAGAGCCTCAAGACTCTCGATGATGACTTGGGAGACCGCAAGATTTCTAAACCACTTCCGATCGGCCGGGATAACGTACCACGGAGCGTGTTCCGTGCTGCAGCGAACCAAGATGTCTTCGTAGGCCTTCATGTACGAATCCCAGAGTTTTCGTTCTGCGAGATCCTGAAGCGAAAATTTCCACCTCCGCCGCTCGTCCGTGAGTCGCTTGGCGAGCCGCTGCCGCTGTTCATCTTTGCTGATGTGTAAGAAGAATTTGAGCACGAGAACGTCGTTCGCGTGCAGCATCGCTTCGAACGCGTTGATCTGCTCGAATCTCGCGGACCACACAGCCCGAGGAACTAACTCGTGGACGCGTGGGACAAGGATGTCCTCGTATTGCGATCGATTGAAAATCGCGACTTCGCCCCGGCCTGGAACGACTTTATCGATGCGCCAGAGAAAGTGATGGTTGCATTCCTCTTCCGACGGCGCCTTGAACGCAACGACCGAACAACCTAAAGGGTTGAAGCCTCGCATCACATGGCGGATCGTGCCGTCTTTGCCGGCCGTGTCCATGCCTTGAAGGATGATGAGCAGTGCTCGCTCGCGCTGCGCATACAGCAGATACTGAAGACTTTCCAGTCGGCGGAGATTCGTTAGGAGCGCGCGTTTGGCCTGCCCTTTTCCGGTGATGCCGAACGTGACGCGCGGACTCACGGCCGACAAATCGATCGTATCTTCGGGCTTGACGCGAAAATGATTCGAGAACTTCTTTAGAGACTTCATAGTGCGACCTCTTCACGGCGCTGCGGGCGTGACTCCTTCATTCCGACGCAGCGCCGAGGTATGCTCAACTACGTGGTCACTTCTTCGCCCGAACATCCGTCAACAAACTGTCGAGCGCCGCGCGATCGAAGTAGCGGCCGTTGGCCACCACCGCACGGACGGTCGTGGTGTTGGTGATGTCCTCCAGCGGGTTAGCATCGAGTAACACCAGGTCCGCTAGCTTCCCCGTCGCCACCGTGCCGAGCGAGTCGGTGGCGCGCAAAATTTTAGCCACGTTGATCGTGGCGGATTGTAGGGCGTTCAGCGTCGTCAAGCCTTCTCGCACATACATCGCCAACTCCGTGTGGAGCGAGAAGCCTGGTGGCATCGGTTCTACTTCGCCTGGTCCGGTGTCAGTACTGGCCACGACGGGAAGACCAACGCGTTGCACGATGGCCATGAGGCCTAGCGTGTCGGGAGCTACAGTGGAATTCGAGGGATTCTGAGTGGCGACCTTGGAGGAGTCGCGGAGCCAATTGCCGTGAACGAGGGGAAACGAATCTTGCCAGAACCGATTGGCGACCTCCGTAAGGCGTTGATAAATAGGAAGAGACAGCGCGAGAAGGTCGGGGAACATGTCATGCCTGTCGTGTACCGTCAGTGTCGGGGACCACGCCGTGCCATTACGCTTGAATGCTTCCGCTGCCAACCGGCATTGCTCGACACTTCTGTCGGGTCTCAAACACCGCTCATCCAAGTCGCCCGAGGAATTGATGTGATCTATGATGCTGATTCCGCTGTCGGAGGCTTCGATCGCGGATATACCTGTCACGTGCCCTCCGAAGAGCACCCCAAGCTTTCGTGCGGCAGTGGCCAGGTACAACGTAGAACTATCGAGCGGGTATACCTTGAAAAAATCCATGCCGAGGGCCCTGAGGGAATCCATGCCGCGTCGCACGGAATCCGGGTCAGTACCCCAAGAATCTTCAAAGCTGTTGAGTGTTCTGCCGGCGAGGAGTTGGCGGGGTCCCACTCGGGTGCCAGCCACGACTTCCTTTCGCCACTGTACCTGATCCTCGATCGAAGCCGTTGCCAAATAGGGAATGCGAATACCGGTGACTCCGTTCGCGATCAAGAGCGAATGAAAGATACCAAAGTCCTCGGGCGGATCAGGATGCACGTGCATGTCCCACAAGCCGGGGATCAGGTACTTGCCCCGCGCGTCCACGATCTGGGCGTCCTTGGGCACTTTGGCTGCGCTGGCGCTTCCCATCGCCGTGATGCGGTTCCCTGTAATTACCACACGCTGGGCTGGGACGATCTTTCCCTGTTCGACATCGATGACGTTCACCTCATCAAACACGAGAGTCTTTGCAGGCTGCTGGGCGCTGGCAACGGCCGGAACAGCTCCGCTCATGCCGAGCGCCGCTAAGCCATAGATCCATACCGGTGTCCGTTTCGCCCTTCCTGGCGCCGTCACATCCTGACAGCCAGACGCTTGGCATTGTCCAGAGCCCATTCCCTTATCTCCGTTGAAGTTGGCTAGTGTGAGGATGCCTCACGTTCCAGGATCGTCGCTATGCTGGGTGCACTGGGCCCAAACACCGGTCAGGGCAGGGCCTTGGCACCAGCCGTGGCCGTGTCGAGAGCGAGAGCGCCAGTAACGGCTCCCACCTTGATTACATCGTTTATGTGTTTGTTACACAAACGGTTACGTGCTCTGCCATCTCCACTTCCTAGCAGAGCCAAGATATCCGATCGGTATCGCGTCAGGCTATGCCTGTGTTAGCGAGTACGCTCCGGCACACGGAGTCGGCCCACGGTGTTCCGGTCCGTTCCGAACCAAATTTCCCTTGTCGGCTTATGGAAGATCATATGTCGAATCGCGTTCGGTGCGTCGCCGCCACCTACGGAAATACTATCGACCAACCGATGGGTCTTGGCATCCAACGCCACTAGCCGGTTCGGCCGAGTCCCTGTTTCCGCAACCCAGACCCGATTCTGGTCATCCACCGTCATAGCGTAAGGCAGTGCTGCTCTGCCGGCCGGAAGCGTGATCTCTGTGACTTTGCCGTCCGCTGGGTTCAATCGGCCAACGGTGCCTCGAACATAATCGGTATACCAGATTCCACCGTCTGCCGTGCTACCAATGCGCCGCGGGCGGGCGTCGGAATGGGGCAGGGGATACTGCTGCAGCTTCATGGTCTTGAGATCGATCGTTCCCAGCGCATTGGTGCCGAAAAGATCGAACCAGGGACGTCCCCGGCCGTCGATAATAATACCGTATGGCCGGCTATTCTCTCCGGTCGACCATGTTCGGAAGGTGCCGCTCGTCGGATCGAACCGGCCAACGACGCCGGCTTGCTGTGCTGTGAACCAGATGATGCCGCTGGAGTCAAAGACCATCGTGTGCGGATCGTGGATCGATTGGTCGGGAAGTTTGTATGTGGTGAGCTTCCGGTTCGTCGGATCGAGCTGTACTAGGCGGCCGTTGCGATTTCCGGTGAACCAGATCAGTCCGTTCCGGTCGACCACCAGGTTGTGTGGGTGCGTGCCGGCATCGATTTCATAACGCTCGAACTCGCCGGTGGTCGGGGCCAGATAGGCGACATAATTCCCTCCTTGGCCCACGAACCACACTCGATTTTTCGCGTCAACGAACGGATCGCGTGGGCGGGTCTTTTCCCAGGGCACGACCCATTCTTTTAGGTCCTGTGCTTCCGGGGCAGACACGACTGTCAGCGCGGTTACGAGGAGCGACGAGACGGTAGTGATTAGCCTGAGCATAGTGGCTCCTTCCAGGGTGCATAGGAACATACTCGCAACAGCAAGTTCGGGTAATGCGGTGTCACGCCTTCCGATGGCAAATCCATGTTCGCCTTCGGGGAGCGCCGCGATGGGGGGTAAGTCGATTTTGCGTGTAGTACTTGGGGATAGGAAGTTGGCGTACCGTTTGCCGCCCCCTTAGCTGACTTCAGTGGCCTCGCAGTAGGATAGCCATCGTGGTTGCGCGGCCTAACCCGCAGATACAGCCGACAGGCCGACTGGCGCAAGGTTCCGTGTGGGCGGCACCATCACTGGCTGCGAAATGGAGAACAGATATGAAGCACCGTATACGGATTGGCCGGAGCGCTGTCCGGGCGACTCTGGCGCTACGACCTGCCTGGCGTGGCTCGTGGCCGTGGACCCGCGGTCTCGTGTGGCTCGGTCTCCTCGGGGCCGTCCTCGGAGTCGGGCCGAGCCCGGTGACGGCGGCCCAACAGACACCGGATACGAACGAGCGCATGACGATCCGGCCACAGGCGCTGGCCACGGGTACGACGACCGCGCACGCCGGGATCCAGCCGCTGGATTCGTTATTCGGCGGCGACTCGCTCCTGGCCGAATCGTGGCTCTATGTGCCTAAACGGAGTGTGGGCGCCCAGCGCTCGCCGCTGCTGGTCGTCATGCACGGGTTCGGCAAGCGCGGGCTCAGTCCCTTGAAAGTCCTGATCCCGTTCGCCGACTCGACGGGGATCATCTTACTCGCCCCGACCGTGACGTTGCAGGATACGGACCTAGACCGGGCCAAGGTGGAGGCGGCCCTCCGCACGGTCCTCGGCCATTATGCGATTGATCCGTCCAAGCTCGGCCTGTACGGGGAGTCGGCGGGCTCGTACCACGCGCTCAACTGGGGCTACGTGAACGGGGACATCTTCTCCTTGGTGATCATCGATTCGGGCTTTGGCCCGTTTGATGGGCAAGACCAATTTACGAATCTGGGGCTGACGGGCCATGGCACGGCGAAGTTTTATGTTGCCCTGAGGACGGCGGAGTTCGAGAACAACAATATGGGGCCGGATCTCACGGCGCTGCTCCAGAAGGCGGGGCGTTCGGTGACGCCGGTGAAGGACGAGTACGACCACGGGGTGAATCCGCAACGGGCTGCCGGGGAATTCGCGTGGCTGATGAAAAACTGGCCCTGAAAGTAGCGTAGCCTTCGGACATTCGGACATTGACGCAGAAAAGAGCCGGAGCCCTTCATCAGTCGGTTGGTGGACCGGTGGCGCGCCGTGCCCGGTAGGGTACAGGACGGCGCGCGCATCCGGTGAGGTACCTCGACTAGACTTTCGCCGCCTGCATTTTCGCCCGCATAGCCGCCATCTCCTCACGGTTCGGACCGTAAATTCCCGGCGGCATGCCGCCTGCCATCCTGCACATCAGTGACAGCTGGCCACGATGGTGGATCAGGTGCATGAGAATCGTACCCCAGAGCATATCGCGAACCGTCATCCGTTGGTCGGCGAACGGCATCTCCCGGTCAAGATCTGCCTCGGTGAGCTTGGCAAGTCGTGCCACCGCGTCGTCATGGATCCGCCGATATCCTGGTGCCAGCAGCCGCACTTCGCGGGGGCGCTGCATATTCGGTGGCGCTTTCTGAAAGGTGACCGCGCCGTTCGCGATACCATAGCTGATGTACCCTTCGATTTCCGCGAGGTGCCATGCCATCTCGCCGAGGGAGCGCCCGCCGCGATCGGGACGAAAGTCATACTGGTCGACTGGGAGGGCTTCGAGGGTCTTCGTCGTGAGTTGGGCTTCCACGTCCCAGACTTTGCGGAATCGATCTAGCTCATTAGATGCCATAATGTTCTCCTGCTGGAGGGTGGCAGAGGGGCGCTGCCGAGAATTCACATCCTATAGCATTGTCTACGGTATGGCCAGAGGGGTTGGGGTGCAGCTGACAGCCGGGCCACCCGGAGCGCTAGACTGGCCGGGACCCGGAGGCACGGATAAGATAAAAGAGTCCCTCCGTGGGGCGGGGCCCGTCGGGCTCGAGAGACACGTTCGTGACCGAATCCATCGACCAGCTGCGCGCCGCTTTGGCGGACCGCTATTCGCTCGAGCGCCTGCTCGGCGAGGGCGGGATGGCCACGGTCTATCTTGCCTACGACTCGCGCCACGACCGTGCGGTCGCGATCAAGGTGCTACGCCCTGAGCTCGCCGCGTCGCTCGGTGCTGAACGCTTCCTGCGCGAGATCAAGCTCGCCGCCCGTCTGCAGCACCCCAATATCCTCGGGTTGCACGATTCGGGGGAGGCGGCCGGATTTCTGTACTACGTCATGCCCTTCGTCGAGGGCGAATCGCTCCGCGACCGGCTCAACCGAGAGCAGCAGCTCCCCATCGAAGACGCGGTCGGGATCACCTGCCAGATCGCTGATGCGCTGCAGTACGCCCACAGCCGTGGGGTGATCCACCGCGACATCAAGCCGGAGAACGTTCTACTCCAGAACGGACACGCTCTAGTGGCGGACTTCGGCGTCGCTAAGGCGCTTCGCAGCGCCGTGGCCGTGCCAACTACCGACCTCTTTCAGTCCACGGCGCTTACGCAGGCCGGCACGGCGATCGGAACGCCGTACTACATGTCGCCCGAACAGGCGGCCGGCGACGATCATCTCGACGGACGGTCCGACCAATACAGCTTGGCTTGCGTGCTCTACGAGATGCTGATCGGCCAGCCGCCGTTCACCGGCCCCAATCCCATGGCGGTCCTCGCCCGCCACTCGATGGAAACGGTGCCGAGCCTGCAGGTTGTCCGCCACGCAGTGCCCGACGGCATCGAGGATGCCGTCTTACGAGCATTGGAAAAGACGCCGGCCGACCGCTTTCCCACCATGCACGATTTCCTTACCGCCTTAGCCGGTGCCGACCTCGACCCCGCGATTCGTCGGACCGCGTCGCGGGCGGTCCCGGCGCTCCGCCGTACTACGCCGCGCTCGACGTCGGCGACGCGGGCCACGCCTGTACCGCGGAGCATGCTTCGCGGAAGGTGGTTTTGGGTACGGGTAGTAGTGGGACTAGTGTTGCTGGCTTCGGCCGGTTGGGCCGGATGGCATATGTTCGCCGGCCGTGCTAAGGCCCCCGCGACCGCGGCGGCGGCGTTCGACCCCAACCGTATCGCCGTGCTCTACTTCGAGGGCGCGCCCGGCGGCTCCGATTCGCTGGGTTACCTCGCCGACGGCTTGACCGAAGCGCTCATTCACGAGCTGAGTGGCGTCCCGCAACTCCGGGTCATCTCGAGCAATGGCGTCCGGCGCTATAAAGGATCGGAGGTCGACGTCCAACAGGTGGCTCGCGATCTCAAGGCGGGGACCATCGTGCGAGGTACCATCGCCCAATCCGCCGGCCGGCTCCGGGTGAGCGTCGCCCTGATCGACGCCACCAGCCTGGAGGAGATCGGCAGCACGAAACTGGAGCGGCCGCGGACCGAGCTCTTCGTATTACAAGACGAACTGGCGCGGGACGTGTCGGTCGTCCTCCGGCGGCAGCTCGGGCACGAAATCCAGCTGCGCGCCACCCGGTCCGCGACCCAGGACGTCGCCGCGTGGGAGCTCTTCCAACGGGCACAGGAAGACGCCAAAGACGCCGACACGTTGGTCTTGGTCGGCGATACCGTGGCGGCGGAGCGAAAGTTCAAGCGCACCGACTCGCTGCTGGCGAAAGCGGAAGGGCTCGATCCCAAGTGGCCGGCGCCGGCGACGCTGCGGGCTTGGCTGACGTTCCGGCAGTCGCGGATGGCGTTGTCGGCCCCGCCGAGCTATACCGCAGACCTGGTTGCTCGCGGGTTGCAACACGCGGAACGGGCTCTTGCCCTGGATCCGAAGAACCCCGACGCGCTTGAAGCCCGCGGAACGCTACGGTACTGGAAGTGGCTCAATAATCTCGCCGGTACGACCGCAGACGCGGACAAACTGTTCCAGGACGCGGAACGAGATCTCCAGGCGTCGGTGGATCTTAACCCCGGGCAAGCCTCTGCCTGGACCACGCTCAGCCACCTGCTGATCAACAAGCCGTCGCCGGCGGAGGCCAAACTCGCGGCGCTCCGGGCCTACGAAGCCGATCCGTACGTCACCAACGCGAACGTCACGGTATGGCGGCTCTTCTTGACCTCTTACGAGCTCGAAGACCCGGTCGAAGCGAAGCGCTGGTGTGAAGAAGGGCAGCGACGCTTCGCCGCCGACATCCGGTTTGCGGAGTGTCAGCTCTGGTACTTCAGTATGAAGGGGGTACCCGTACGGCCCGACGACGTGTGGCCGATCTTAGAGCGATATACTGCCCTGAGCGCGCCCAGCTTGCGCCCGCTCAACCAGCTCAAGGGTCAGATGCGTGTCGCCATGGTGTTGGCCCGGGCCGGCTTAGCCGATAGTGCGCGGCGGCTTGCTCAGCGTTCGCTCGGCGATCCCGACCTCGACCCGGAACGCGAACTGGCCGAGCTCGGGGCTATCGTCTATACGATCTTGGGGGATAAGGACGAAGCCTTCAAACAACTTAGCCTCTACATTGCCAGTAACCCCCAGCAGCGACAGGCGGTCGCGTCGTGGGAATTCCGGGGTCTCGAGAGCGACCCCAGATTTGCCGCCCTGCTGGGTCGTGGCCGGTAGTTGCACGTCTGGTACATCGGCCGTATACTCGCCGTATACTCGCTGGGTCCCCCCACCAATCGTTGGACTTTCTTTGAAGGAGCCCACCATGGGCGCCGACCGTCGTTGTTTCCAGGCTGTGATCGCCGCGGTCGTGCTGGCTGCTTGCAACGAGCGACCGAACGATCTGCCGACCGCGCCGAATTTCGTGGCCAATGCGAATACCTGCAACGCCACTGCCATTCAACAATTAATCGCCGACGAGTTCACCGGTACTACTCGGATCAATATCAATAAACTGGCTAAAGCGCTGGACCAGTACCGCTCCGTCGGTGACGCTTCGAATGCGACCTACGTCGGATATCAGATTCTGGACAGCATCAGTAGCGTAGGCTTGGTACAAGGTACCCCGCATGCAGGATCGCTGTTAACGGCGGCGCTGCTCAAATGCATGACCGTCGGTGGCGCACAACTGCCCGATAGTTTTACGCTCGCGTTGAACACGACGGGCGCCTACGCCGTCCGGGGGTGGTCGGCGCTCGATGCCAGACCAGTGGTGTCCCGGGATGGCATCTGGTTGCTCCAGCCTCCCGGGACTTCCGCGTGGGGTACGGTCACGACGCTCAACGTAAGCGGGCTCGCGGACAGCACCGCGCGGCTCTTCCTCGCTTTTGGCTCTATCAAATCGGCCTCCGGCTTCACCAACGACATTCTCACCAGCACCATATTCGATTGGGCGACGCTTCCCACGGCCACCTTCACGCCCGGCGTGCTGGTGGCTGAGTGTACTACGCCGGTCGGGTACATCCAGCACAACGCCGCGAGCACGGCAGAGCTCCTCGGCTACGTCCCGGTGACGTGTCCGGAGCCGGTCCAGCAACTGAGCTGGGTCGGACGATTGTTCCGCTTCTTCCGTCCCGCGCCGCTCCAAGCCGCGATGTTCAGGATCGGGAGCGCGGGCTCGCGTGGTACGTTGAGTCCGTTCGGCAAAGTCGATCCGGTCGAGGTCAATTTGCGGTTTGCCGCCCAGCCTGCCAAAGGGGGCAATAGCATTAACAAGTTCCTGTCGCCGGTGCCGGCTTTGGTCGCTACCAGCAAAGGTGGGACTCCGATCGAACATAGTGTGTTCGTGTGGCTCGAGGCGTTCACCAACAGCGGCGTGTTTGTGAAAACCTGCAATAATTGGGCATACACCGATGGCACCGGCGTGGCGCGCTTCCCGCATCTGTATGTCAACAAGGCGGGAGGTTACACGCTCGTAGCCAAGGCGAAGACTGCCGACGGCGCGCCGTCCCTGGCGCTCAAGGCCGCGCAGACGTCGTCACTGTTTAACGTTAAGAACAGCAGCGCGCCGTCCCCAGACAATGGGTGCACGGGCATGAACGTATTTCAGCAGGGCGACCCACTGCCGCCGCCACCAGGACCGCCGCCGGTGGGGCCGTGAGGGCACGTCGAGTCTCATGGAGTGTTAGGCAGGCCTAAGCTACCTTCATATTGCCGATGGACTAAGGTTCGGAGCGGCCACTTCATGACTTCATTGCCGTCGCGCACGGACTTGCCGCGAGAGCTTTATACCCCACGATTGCACCTGCGACAGTGGCGGCTGTCCGATCGGATGCCGTTCGCTACGCTCAATGCCGATCCTCGTGTCATGGAGTACTATCCGAATCCCCTAACGTCAGACGAAAGCGACGCTCTGGTCTCGCGGATTCAAACTCACTTCGAACAATTCGGCTTCGGGCTGTGGGCAGTGGAAATCCCCAATGTGGCGCCGTTCGTAGGGTTTGTTGGCTTGGCCGTGCCTTCCTTTGAGGCGCACTTTACCCCCTGTGTCGAGATCGGCTGGCGGCTAGCGGTTGAGCATTGGGGGAACGGATATGCTACGGAGGCGGCGCGGGCTGCGTTGGCGTTCGCTTTTGAAGCGCTAGGGCTCGATGAGGTTGTGTCATTTACGACTATGGGCAATCGTCGATCGCGCCGCGTGATGGAGCGGATCGGTATGCGTTACGAGCCAGCCGATGACTTTGATTATCCAACGCTTCCCGAAGGCCACCCGTTGCGACGACACGTCTTGTATAGAATGACGCGTCCGGACGGAGCCGGCACGAGCGGATCACATACTCAAGAGGCCAGTAAAGGTCGGTCAGATGAAGGGAGTGCTCGATGCCCCTGACACGTGATGCCGTGCGATCCTCGGTCGAACGGGCCGGAGATGAGCACTGGAACGCGCTGATCAGATATCACGAGGAGGTCTATCCCGCTAGCCGTCCGACGCCGGGTGACATCTGTCGTGGGGAAGCGGAACGCCTCAACGCAGGTGGGTACGGCGACACTGAGCGCTACGAACTCCTGACTTCCCGGGTCGAGGTCAGCCCTACCAGTGTGACGTTGGTCCATGTGCTTCGGGACCGTCAGTCGGGGCAGCAGGTCACGACGCCGCCCTACACCAACTACGAGTAACGAGAGCCAAGGCGCGCCAAGGCCGGCGCGCCTTGCGGTCCGGATCTAGGGCGAACCCCCGGCCGAATGCCGAAGGAGAAACAGTCCGTCGCCCATGCTCGCCACCGCGACCAGGCCGCTCTGTGCGAAATAGGGATAGTTTCCCCAAGCCCCGCTGAACTGGAAGAATCGGCCTCGTCCGTAGATGTCGGTATCGAAGTAGGCCACTTCTTTGGGATGCTGTGGGTCGGTGATGTCCAAGATGCGCAAGCCCGCCTGATAGTTCGCCTGATACAGATAGTGGCCGCGGACGTACTGGTTGTGGTCGATGGCCGTCGTCGTTGCAAAATATTCCGTGGCGACGACCGGGTCGCTCAAGTCCTTCAAGTCGAAGACGATCGTACGGGTTTTAGGACCCGAATCGTCATTCTCCTTAAGGCTGTCCCTGTTATCGAACAAGGACAAACCTCGCTCGTCGTACTCGTCGCCGAGGAAGAAGTAGCGGTGATCTTCGCTCAGCCATCCCTGGTGCGTAAGGTGGCTATCGGGATAGCGCCCAATGCCAATCGGCTTGGGGTGTTGCTTGTCGGTAACGTCGACGATCCCCAAGCCGGCCATCGCGGCGTTCAAGCAGATCTCTCGGCCGCGGTATCGCTGGTCGGGACCGTGGTAGGTAACGCACTGGCTCTCGTGGATGGAGCCTTCGCTTCTGCTGCCGCCGAGGGTCTCGGCAAAGCAGCCGGCAAAGGCCGGTGCCGTCGGCGTGCGGATGTCGATCATATGCAAGCCGCCGGCGCAGGTCTCACCGCCGTTGCTGCTCCCGACGGCGAACGCGGTACCGGCAGCGGTATCGATCGCGAGCGTATGGACGTCATGCACACGGTCGTAACGCGCGGCCTCCCGGAGCGCGGCCGGTGCGGTCTTGATGTCGCGAAGTTGGGTGAGGTCGAAGACTTGCATGCCATAGCTGCCGCCTTCGCCGGTCAGGAAGGCGTAGTGCTTATACACTTTGATATCCAGGACGGACCCCTCGCCGTGAGGCAGCGTGCCAAGATATCGGGGATTCACCGGGTCGGTGATCTCGACGAACGCCGTCCCACCGGCGATGCCGACAAACACGTACTCCCGGTGAGTCACCGGGTCGGTCCAGCCCCAAACGTTGGTGACGAGCCCACTCCCGCCGATCGCATCGACCGGCAAAAAGGCGAGAAGGTCGAGGTTTTTGCACGGGAACGTCAGAGCTTTCCCGTCGCGACAGGTGCGCGCCCGACCCACCAGTGGTTTCTCGATGGTCCAGTCCTTGTCGGCAATCGGGACGAATTGCGTAGGAGTAGAGGGCTGGCCGGTAGGAGGAGCACCCGGCGTCTGGATACGGGCGGCCCCGGCACCTCGGGCTGCTGCTGGAGCGACGTGTGACAGGCACGTCATCGCCAGTAGTACGGCACAGAATACGCGGGTAGAACGCGTTCTATTAACAGAACTCATCGACATGTATTTCTCCATGGCGCCAGGCAGTGCTAAAAAATAGACAGTCACTAGCTCGGCAGCAAGCACCGCCCCTGTCCAAAATGCAGAATCAAACAATTCCGTATCAACCGTTGCCGCCGGATCCGCAGTATCCCTTCCGCTCGGACACGATCGCTGCCGATCTCCAAGGTCAGTTAATGGCTACAAGTCGCGAGGTACGGCCGGTTGATGCTCGTTGGTTTCTTACCCCAGTCCAATTGTTGTCGCCGTCGAAGGCGCGGCGAATGGTTAACGCGAATCTTGGTAGGGCACTAGTGTTAATGGTCAGTCCAATAGTGTTTACGGCGGATTCGTCGCAAGCTCTCGTCTACTACGAAATACATTGTAGCGGGTTCTGCGGTGGTGGGGCAGCGTTCTGGTTTGTGCACGACCCAGCAGGCGAGTGGACGTTACGGCGTCGGCTAGGCCAATGGAATTCATAGATTTAGCCGTCGAGCATCGCGCTAAAGGCTCGAGCTTTGGAGGGCCGTGATAGCTTCGATATTTCGGTCTACAGCAGTCCGAACACGGTGGCCGGTCGAGAGTTCCGCTGTGCAAATCCATATGAGACATCCGTCATTACGAGATCGCGCCTGATAGTGTGTCGATCTCTGGACAGGGCCCGCCATGTCGTTCCTACGCCGACTTGCTATCGTCGGGCTACCGGCCCTCGTTGGCCTCACCAAAGCCACCGTTGGTCAGGTACCGGACAGTGCCCGGCCACGGCTCGGCACCCTGATCGGACACGTTACCGATACAGTCAATACCCCGCTTGCGGACGCCGAGGTTGTCTTCACTTGGGATCGGGATAGCGCGGCAGCTCGATCGTCAATGACCAATGGGCAGGGCGACGTAGTATTCAAGGATCTTCCCGCGGGGGAGTCTTACACCGTACTAGTCCGGAAAATCGGCTACCAAGCCGTGCGCACATCCGGGATACGCGTCCGGGAAGGTGAGATCGCTAGAGTCCCCATCATGCTACGGCCACAGGTTATCGTGCTGCCAGACATAGCCGCCGATACGAAAGACAGGCGATTCTCGCTCCTCCCACGATTTTCGTTTTCGCCTAGCAGAGGTTTCCTCGGTATTCGACTCTTCAAATGCCTGGTGATTGGCCTCGCCGATGAGAGGGCGATCGGCTGTACGGAGAACGCTGATGCCCACGCGGCTCGACGTGAGGCTAGGGAGACTGCGCAGGAGGTCGATCATGTGGTGCGCCGTGTCGAAAAGGCCGCCGGCGCCGGCCGCCGTCCGGACCCGAACGATGCGCTGCTTGTCCTCAATACCTCTCGTGCCTGCGGAATGGGAGTGCCCAAGCGGCGTCCTTGGCCCCGTCCTGATCCTTACGTGCGTTGCCGCGAGATCCTGAATCGAATTCCTCGGGAGACGCTAGCGCGTCTCGAGACTGTCCTGGTCGCCATGGAAGTCACCGAATCATTCGAGGCGGAGCGCCAACGACTAGCAGAGGAAGGGCGCCGCCTCCAGGCCGAACAGCGAGCCACAAAGTGGGCCACGCTGATCGCTCAAGCAGAGGCGAGATATCTGGCAAAACAGGTGGAAGAGGCTGCACGCCGTGTCGATGTGGCGGGCAAGAATGGCTACCCGGCTGATTCAAACGATGCGTTCCTTCTCATTGACGCGGCCGCCGCGTGCGGGACAGAGACGCCTGCTGACGAGATTAGTTGCCGTGCGATCCTCGATCGAACCTCTCGAAAGAAGCTAGGACATCTCGCGCAGGTGCTGGCGGCTTATGACACGCCCGCGCAGCTCGACAGTGTGCCCAACCGTTAAATTCTTGCCACTTCGTATTCCTAAATTTCTATCGAACCGCCCTGGCCAGCGCCCGCATCTATAAAACCATGGTACGTTGGAAGAGCGGCCCGCCGAGCCGTCGCGAGGCTGATTCCGTGAAGGTATTCTTAGGCCTGGATACGGCCTCGGTAGTGGTGAAGAACACTGCGTTCATGTTCGCGCATCCGGATGAATTGGAGGCGCTCGAGGTCGCGCGGATGTGGGTCACACCCTAAACTAAGTGATCGAACCCGTTGCCAGCCTGGAGCTAATTTGTAGTGGCTTCGAAGACCCAATACTACACCGCCGCCAGTCTAGACGGCTTTATTGCCACCGTGGACGATTCGCTCGAGTGGCTCTTTCCACTTGGCGACATTGCGGACACCAGCTATCCAACGTTCATCCATGGCGTCGGCGCGATCGCGATGGGTTCCGCGACTTACGATTGGATGCTGCGCCACGTGGTCGGGCCGGAAGCGAAACGACCGCAGCCGTGGCCGTACCAACAACCCACCTGGGTCTTCAGCTCTCGCACACTGCTGCCGGTAGCCGGCGCCGACATGCGGTGGGCGCGCGGGGATGTCCGACCAGTGCACGCGGACATGGTGCGAGCCGCGGGCGGGAAAAACATTTGGATCGTTGGCGGGGGTGAACTCGCGGGCCAGTTCTACGACCACGGCTTGCTCGACGAGCTTTTTGTACAGGTTGGGTCGGTGACCCTAGGTGCCGGAAAACCGTTGTTGCCGCGCGTCATCACAAGCCCGCCGCTCCGGCTGTTATCGGTGAAAGCGATTGGTCCTGGATTTGCCGAGTTGCACTATGAGGTTCCACGCAGCGTCAGCGGCGGCGGTCGAGAGGCTGGGAGGTGACGGTGCCAGGTAAGCCACGTCCATTTGTCCATTATCATAAAGACGGTTCGATTTGGGCGAAGGGCCAGGTGATTGGCACGACGCCAACGGGCTATTGGGAATGGTTTCGTAAGGACGGTACCAAGCTGCGTTCGGGCTACTTTGAGAAGGGGGTTCAAGTCGGCCAATGGACGACTTATGACAAGCACGGCGCGGTGTATAAGATCACCGAAATGAAAGGCGGCTCCCGAACTCAGCGCCAGTCGGCGCGGTCACCAAAGCGGTCTTCGGCCAGTGCCAAGCGACGTCGGAACTAAACGGAGATCTTTTTGAGCGCGTGGATTCTACGGACAATTCCCGGCTACACTAACTCGGGGCCCGATCATTGGCAGTCTCACTGGGAGCGGGCGGAGCCCGCGATCGGCCGAATTGCACAGCAAGATTGGGATCACCCTGAGCCGCGCGCGTGGGCGACGGCGGTCGACGCCGCCATCGCACCAGCAACAATGGCATCTACGGTTCTGATCGGGCACAGCTGTGGGAGCATTGCGGTTGCGCATTGGGCAGCCCAGTACGGTCGACGGGTTGCCGGAGCCTTTCTTGTAGCGCCTAGTGACGTCGAGCGACCTGGGGTCCCGGCAGTGTTAAAGGCGTTCGGTCCCATCCCGTTGTTCCAGCTTCCGTTTCCCAGCTTAGTGGTTGCCAGCGAAGACGATCCCTACTGCTCGCCGGAGCGGGCTCAAGTGTTCGCCCGGGCATGGGGCAGTGCATTGGTCTTCGTGGGCTCCGCGGGGCATATCAACACCGCCTCCGGGCATGGACCATGGCCGGAAGGGCGAGCGCTACTGCAGAGCTTCTGTGCACGATTGAGTGTAGGAACGCCTATGCGCGGCGAGGTCTAATCCGCATGCAACCTTTTGAGCTACGCTCATCTCGCTTAGCGACTCGCTATCGTCTACAATAGCAGATCAATATCGCATGGCATATGAGATCGTGTTGAAAAAATAGTGCATGGAAGTTCCTCACGATCCGCCGCCTAACCCGCAAATACGGCTGACGGCGCCGTGGCCAGAATTCGGGTACGGCTCGCGCCATGTGAAACACTGCTTATCTAGACTACATTGCGCTGCCCCGTTCAAGGTATCACCACGATCCAGCCCCCAGGCAGAGCCCTCGTGACAGCAGCTGCACCAGTCGATATAACCCTGCCGGCCGCCGCTCCCGGCGGGCGGCGCGCAGCGGTGTTCGCTGGTTTGGTGCTCGTTCTTCTCCTGGCCGCCCTCGACGCTACCATTGTCGCGACCGCGCTGCCCACGATCGTCGGTGAGCTCGGCGGGCTTACCCATCTCTCGTGGGTGGTCACGGCCTACCTGCTCGCCCAGACTGTGGTCACGCCGCTTTACGGAAAGCTGGGCGATCTCTACGGCCGTAAGCGAATGCTGCAGATAGCGATCATCATTTTCCTCATCGGCTCGGCGCTTTGTGGTCTGAGTCAAACCCTAACACAACTCATCGTCTTCCGTGCGCTCCAAGGGCTCGGCGGCGGCGGGCTGATCGTGGGGACACAAGCCGCGATCGCCGACGTCGTTCCGCCACGCGAGCGCGGGCGCTACCAAGGCATCTTCGGCGCGGTCTTCGGCGTCGCGAGCATTGCCGGTCCCCTGCTCGGCGGATTCTTCACCACGCATCTATCCTGGCGCTGGATCTTCTACATCAACCTCCCGCTCGGCGTGCTCGCGCTCGCGGTACTCATCGCCACGTTGCCGGCCGGCGGGAGAGGAACGCGGCGGTCCATCGATTGGCTCGGCGCCGTACTACTCGCAGGTGCATTGGCAGGAATCGTCCTATGCGCCGATCTCGGCGGTTCCGTTCTCCCTTGGGACCACCCGCTGCTCCTCGGCCTCAGCGTCACGGGCATACTCTTACTCGTCGCCTTTGTGTGGGCGGAACGGCGAGCGGCCGAGCCAGTGCTACCGCCCCGACTCTTCGCCAATCCGGTGTTCCGGGTGACCAGTGGGATCGGGTTGATCGTCGGCGTCTCGCTCTTCGGTGCCGTCACCTATCTGCCGCTTTTCCTCCAGGTGGTGAAAGGGTCAAGTCCCACGAATTCCGGCCTTCAGCTTTTGCCGATGATGGGGGGGATGCTGACGACGTCGATCATCTCGGGACAGCTCGTCAGTCGGTGGGGGCACTACAAGATTTTCCCGGTGCTCGGCACGGCCGTGGCCGCGATCGGCCTGTTCTTGCTCTCACGTATGAATATGCATACGAGTTGGCTAGTGATCTCGCTCTCCATGCTCGTGGTGGGACTCGGGCTCGGCATGGTCATGCAGGTGTTAGTGCTGGCCGTGCAGAACGCGGTGCCTTACGAGGATCTGGGCGTGGCGACCTCGGGTGCGACGCTCTTCCGGTTTATCGGAGGCTCGCTCGGCACGGCGGCACTCGGTGCCGTCTTTGCTGAACGCTTGAACGCGACGCTGCTGCGGCACGGCGCACAAAGCGTTGCCGGTGAAACGGCTGGCAGCGGTCTCTCACAGATCAGTCCGGTGGCCTTGAACCACCTGCCCGTGGCGATCAGACAGGTGTATGTGGAGGCGTTCACCGAGTCGCTCGGGACCGTTTTCTTCATCGCCTCGCTAGTGATCATGCTTGCGTTCGGTCTCGCGTTGATCTTGCGGGAGCGGCCCCTCCGCCAAGCGGTAGCGGCGGCCGGCAGTGGAGTCGGTCAAGGCTTTGCCATTCCAACGGATGGGGATTCCTTCAACCAAGTGAGTCGCTGGCTCTGGACGCTCCTCAGCCGAGAAAACAAACGCCGGCTTCTCGAGCGCATCGCGGCCCAGGCCGGCGTATCTCTCAGTGCCGCCGCCTGCTGGCTACTTGCACGGCTCAATCAGGTTCCTGAGTCGACGACTACCTCGCTTGCGCATAAGTATGATGTTGATCCTGATCGCTTGGAGGCGGCGCTCCACGAACTCAGACAGCAGAAGCTCGTCACCGAATCCCGTATGCTGACTCCAGCTGGGCGCGAGGTGTTCGACCGGCTCGTTGCCGCCCGACGCGCCGGATTAGTCGAACTGTTGGCAGATTGGTCACCCGAGCAGCATCGTGAACTGTCGGAGTTTCTGCGGCGGGTGGCGGGCGACCTTGCCCCCGATGGGCCACTATAAAACGAAAACGGCGCGTTCGCCGTTCGCATTTTCCGCAATCAGCTATAGCGCCTGGATGCCTTGACGGTATAAGTGTATAGTACTAGTGTACTAATACAATAAACATCTATCAATTTAGGAAAGCCGGTACACGATGGCAGCGTTTGCCGATTGGACGCTTGATTTCTCGTCGGGGATCCCCGTCTACCGACAGATTGAGAACTTCCTCTTTGCCGACATCGGTCGCGGCCGGTTGCGCGAAGGCGACCGATTACCGACGATCAAGGAGCTTGCCGAACGCTTCCAGATCAACCCAAACACTGTTGCTCGCGCCTATCGTGAACTGGATCTGAAAGGTATCATCGCCAGTCGGCGCGGTGACGGATCATTTGTTGCCAGCACACATCGTTCTATCCCCAAGCTTACCGCCCAACAACGCCGAGCCAAGTTAGACGAGATTTTGGGTCGTCTCATCGCGGAGGTCTCCGTTTTCGGGGTCTCGGAAGACGAAGTCATACACCACATAATGGAAAGGCTTCAGGATAATGGGTAAGTTCTCGACGAGCATGGATCTGCTCAAGCGAGCCGCTACGGTGGTCAGCGAAAACAAGAAATTATTGTTGTTCCCGCTAATCGTTTCCGCCTGCATCATCGTCATGGCAGCCTTTTATCTCGCGCCCATTGCACTGGCAAGTACTGGTCATGCCTTAACGGATCCGGCACACTGGAAAGCCATCGCCAATCATTGGTTCGATGTGCAGTCGACTGCGGGAGGCGGATCGAGTGGGTCACTTAAGCCCACTGGCTATCTGCTGTTTGCCGGCTTCTATCTTCTCGCGATGTTCATCGCCACGTTCTTTAACGTTGCGTTCTTTCATGAGATCCTCCGGGCGCTCGATGGTCGTCCCGTCTCCATCCGCAGTGGTGTGCGGTTCGCCGTTTCGCGCCTAAAGAGCATTGCCATCTGGTCGTTATTCGCGGGATTGGTTGGGTTGCTCATCAGGGCCCTGGAAGAACGCATCGGCGTATTCGGTCGCTGGGTGACCGCGGTGATCGGCCTTGCCTGGAGTGTCGCCTCCGTCTTCGCGATTCCTGCCATTATACGCGATGAGCAGGGTGTCAATCCCCTGCGGTATCTCAAATTCTCCGCCAGCATCCTGCGGAGAACGTGGGGTGAAACGATCATCGGTTATGCCGGCATTACGCTCGGTCGGATCGCCCTTGCTATCGGGATGGGATGTTTCGTCATTTTAATAATATTCCCGGTGCTCATCGTTTTCCGCTCACCAGCGATAGTTCTCGCGGTGGGGGTCACTGGCATAGGATGCATCATCCTCGTTTCGTACATTCTTGGCGTGGTCAACCAAGTTTATCGTGGGGCGTTGTTTATCTACGCGACCGAAGGGGTCGTCCCTGGTCCGTTCAACGAGTCTGACATGAACATGGCATGGAAGGTCAAGACAGCTCGAAAAGCACGCTGAACGGTCGCCTTCGTTAGGCAGATACCCAATAACCATCTCGTGGCACTACCTTGCCTCGGAGACACGGTGCGACGTTCGATTCTCGTCGTTCTCGCCATCGCGGCATGCATCGGATGTGGCCAGTTCCAGAAGCAGGCGGACGCAGAGTTCGGTGATCAGCATTTCAAGACTGCGATCGCCTTGATCGAACTCCATAAGGTGCGGTTCGGAGAGTATCCGAAGACCCTCGCCGACCTTCGGTTTACTGGTGGGTGGGATGACATCGCGCTGAGTTCGGTTCAATATAAACGTCTATCGAATGGGTACGAGCTAGATGTGGTACATGGCTGGGTCGGCCAGCCAACACTCACCTATCCAGCCGAGTTTTGGCACGGCCTCGGGTTAGTGAAGACCAATGTTTCTCGAGTCGGTGGTACCTAACCGCGCCTGCGGCCGACAGGCCGCGGGAACGGCGCGGGTCAATCATATCTGAAAGGGGAGCATCTTGTTCTTCCTCGCCTTCTTGCTGATCGCCGTGGTGGCCTTTCTCGCGTGGCGCGGTTTTCGAGGAACGACGGACGGCACGGGGAAGGTGGGCATCATACTCCTAGTTGCAGTCGGTTCGGCTCTCTTGGCGCTCTCTCGTTGCATTGCCGTCATTCCGGCAGGGAGCGTCGGAGTCATCGATTTTTTTGGAACAGTTTCGGACAAGACATTGAAAGCGGGAATTAATCTGGTGAACCCGCTGGCAAGAATTGTGAGGATGTCCGTTAAGACCCAGGAAATGAAGGAAGTCATGGATGTCCCTTCCAAAGAGGGTCTGACGGTACAGCTTGAGGTCAGCGTCCTGTACCATTTGAATCCTGAGATGGCGCCGAATGTCTATAAGACGGTAGGGACAAATTACGAGAGCGTTCTTCTCGAACCCCAATTCCGGTCGGTGACGCGAGGCGTCACCGCCAGTTTTGAGGCCAAAGCTCTCTATACGTCGGAACGTGAGCATCTCTCGAGATTGATTACCACCGAGATCGTTACGGCAACCGCGCCACGAGGCATTGTCGTTGAAAATGCCCCTCTTCGTAAGGTGACACTCCCCAGTGGGCTTTCCGCGTCCATTGAACAGAAGTTACAAGCGGAACAAGAAAGTCAGAGAATGCAGTTCATTCTGGCGAAAGAAAAACAGGAAGCGGATCGAAAGCGCATTGAAGCACAGGGAATTTCCGACTTTCAAAAAATCGTTCAACAGGGAATTTCTGAGCCGTTGCTGAGGTGGAAAGGTATTGAAGCGACTGAAAGAATTGCGCAGTCTTCGAACACGAAAGTCATCATTGTCGGAGCAGGCAAGGACGGTCTGCCAATCATTCTGGATACCAAATGATCGGCGACGGCAATAGGGGGTAAGACTGCCTTGTTCGATCATGGGTACAGTTTCGGATGGAACACTGGCACGTCGTAATGAACGAAGAGGCGGAGAGTTAAGGAAAGGAGAGGAAGCATGTCAGCCTATGTCATCGTCCAGGTTGCCATCGATGACCCCGCTACCTACGAACGGTACAAGGCCCTCGCGCCGGCATCGATTACTGCTTACGGCGGACGCTATGTGGTTCGCGGCGGACTCAGCGAAGTCCTAGAGGGCACTTGGCAACCGTCGCGGCTTGTCATCTTGGAATTCCCTGACTGGGAGCGCGGACGGGCGTGGTGGGACTCGCCGGAGTACGCTCCGGCGAAAGCGCTACGTCAATCTTGTGCTCAGACGGAAATGCTGCTCATTGAAGGCATGACTTCGGTGCCGGCTGCCGTCTAATCCGTACACGCAGGCTGCTGGGGCCGACCCGTGCCAGGTTCGGTGCAGGTCACACGGTCACTGAGTGCAAGATAAATAGGTGTAAGTTGTTTAGATATAGACGCTTACGGTGCTGGCTGCCGATGGGTGTTTGTTTAGACGGCAGCAGCGGCAGCGAGAGCCAAGCCAACCTATGGTACATATTCGACATGCTGAGCCCGCTGATGTAGCGGCGTGGGCACGCCTCCGTTCCGCTCTTTGGCCCGATGGATCCATCGATGAACATACGGCGGAAGCGGCGGCCTTCTTTACGACACCGCGGGTAGGGCCGGGTGTGATACCAGAGGCGGTCTTCGTCGCCGTCGCCCCTGATTCTGGAGCTCAGATCATCGGCTTCGTGGAGGTATCACGCCGGATGTATGCGGAAGGTTGCGAGACCAGTCCAGTCGGCTTTCTTGAAGGGTGGTATGTTATCCCTGCGTATCGGCGCCAGGGTGTGGGGCGGGCGCTGGTGCTGGAGGCCGAGGTGTGGGCACGCCGCCTTGGTTGTCGAGAGTTTGCTTCGGATGCGCTAGTGGGAAATACGGAAAGTGCGGCGGCGCACCACGCGCTTGGCTTCGAAGAAGTGGAGATCATTCGCTGTTTCCGCAAGGATCTCAAGCCGGAGACCGCCAACGAGGATTACGGTCGCCCCTTAAATACGGAGGACCTATCAATGGATAGCGTCGTACACTTCGAGATGCCTTACGAGAACCGTGAGCGGATAGCCAAGTTCTATCAGTCGGCGTTCGGCTGGAAAACCCAGATGCTGGGCGCCGATATGAACAACTACGTGCTCGCCACTACCACCGAGTCGACCGACGCCGGTCCCACGAAGCCCGGCGCGATCAACGGCGGGTTCTACGGCAAAATGCCCGACCGGCCGATGCAGTATCCATCCGTGGTGATTGCGGTAAACGATGTCACACGATCGATGGAGAAAGTCGTTGCCGCGGGCGGTAAGGTCCTCGGTGAGCCAATGGAGATCCCGGGCGTGGGGCATTATGTGTCGTTTGTTGACCCAGAGGGAAATCGAGTGAGCATGCTCCAGCCGATCCCGCGGCGTTAGCGCGGCACTCTCGAAAAGCCGACTGACATCGCCCGAGGCCGTACAACATCTTCCGGCGCGACCCGGTGTTGTAAGGCCACCTCTCTCCTGTGTAGGAAGATCCTACCAGTGCGTCTCCTTGGGGTTGGAGTGTTGGCATGTTCCCCGTCTACAGGAGTAACGCTCATGTGGCGTGCCAGTCGGCTTTTCTCCTCCGCGGGATTGGTCATATTCGCACTCGGGTCGAGCAGCTCGGCGTCCGGTCAAGTACGTGACAGCGCCAAGGTGTTCACTGCAACCCTCGTCGGGCGTGTGATTGACACTTCGAATAGTGCTGTGGCTGGCGCCGAGGTCGTCGTTACTCGTGCCAGTGACAGCGCCGTCGTTGGTACGGCAACGAGTAACAAGAAGGGGAATGTTACGCTGAAGCAGCTGCCGGCCGGCGGTCCTTACATCGTTACGGCCCGTAAGATCGGCTACGGAGCGGCGCGCGGCACGGTCCAGCTCCAAGCCGGCGACACCCTGTACATTGACTTCGAATTACCCCCATTCGCCGTCACCCTCGCCCCGCTCACGGTGACCGCACGCCGAAATCGACTCAGCATTGCGGCGGATCAGTTTGACCCCAAACACTACCGTGATGCGCTGAGCCTCCTCCTGGACCGCCGACGTGATATGCTAGGCGATCCCGAGCGGTGTGCACCTCCTGACCCGCGTTTAGGGGGGCCTGGCAAGGACAGTCTTGTAACAGCAAGGGTCAGGATTAAGGATAACCTCACGGTCTTAGGCTTGCCGCAAGGAGGCACCAAAAAGGATAGCCTCTGGCGTAAGCTCCAAAGGCGCCCCTGGTTGGACAGCCTCAGGTATGCCTTTGATGTCCGAGACATCCCCTACGTGCAACAACTGTACGTGAATGGCCAACGCGTTGACTGGTCGAAAGTGCAAGGCCCGCAACTCGTCAACGGGCGCATAGTGGATACCTTCCTTGCTCCGCCTGGTCGATCCGTTGTGGATGAGCTCCGTAATATTCCTGCGGATCAGATCGCCGAGATCCGCTATGCTGATTGTTGGGATCAATCGGTGCCGTTCTACATGCAGTACGCGCTGTACGTGACTCTCAAGCCACCATCGCGAGCGGTACAAGATAGCATTCTGCGATCGATCATGAAGCGTGACTCGACACCAAAGTCTGGAGTCGCTCCTTGACGGACGTTGTTCTCGCTTGGAGCGGCGGGAAGGACAGTACCTTGGCACTAGCCGCGCTCCGCGCTGATCCAGGCTATCGAGTGCTGGCGCTCCTTACCACTGTGACCGATGGGTACGATCGCATCAGTATCCACGGCGTTCGTCGGGCGGTACTTGAGGCCCAGGTCAAAGCCCTTGGCCTGCCGCTCATCGAAGCACGTATTCCGCCGAATGCCACCAATGCCATTTATGAGGCTGCTTTCGCTACAGCGTTGGAAGCCGCTCAGGAGCGCTATCCTGGGCTGTGCCACATCGCTTTCGGCGATCTCTTTCTCCCCGACGTCCGCGAGTATCGCGAAGCGCTGCTAGCCTCACTGAAGTGGACCGGCGTTTTTCCGCTTTGGGGTCAAGACACGACGGCCGTGGCTCGCGAGTTCGTGAGTGCTGGCTATCGGGCGATTCTCACGTGTGTTGATACGACCCAGCTCGGTCCCGAGTTCGCCGGCCGAGAGTTTGACGCCGAATTACTGGCGGATTTACCGGCTGCAGTCGATCCGTGCGGCGAGCGAGGCGAGTTCCACACTTGTGTGTACGCGGGACCATTGTTTGCTTATCCGCTACCCCTGGTCGCGGGTGAGCGGGTACGGCGAGATACTCGCTTTGAATATTGCGATGTACAGCTTGTGCCTAGCGCACCCCTGGCTGCCTAATGGTGCAGGGATAACTCGCGAGCGGTCAGGAATCCTAGCTCTATGTAGCACATCTTTTCGTAGCTGATGGGCCGTCCGCCAGCATACCGTACGAATCCCTCAAATTTTCTCTAAACCTTGCGGAACAAGGCAACAAAGCCGTCCACGTCCTCCTCTGTTGAATCGAAGGCTGTCATCAGCCGCACTTCACCTGTACTTTCGTTCCAGACGTGAAAGTCGTAGGCTGCCTGGAGTGCCGGCACTGCCTTCGGCGAGAGCTGGACAAACACCGCGTTGGCCTGAACCGGCTGCGTGATAGTGGCACCCGCGTTCATAAGCCCCTGTCCGAGACGGGCCGCCATTTGGTTCGCATGCCGGGCGTTGCGGTGCCAGAGGTCGTTCGCGAGCAATGCGTCGAATTGAGCGGCGATAAACCGCATCTTGGACGCCAACTGCATCCCCTGTTTGCGGCGGAACGCTATATCAGTAGCGAGGGCACGATCGAAGAAGACAACGGCCTCTCCGAGGAGGAGTCCCTGCTTAGTTCCACCGAAACTCAGCACGTCAACACCGACGTCGGCCGTCAGCGCACGGAGCGAACACCCGAGGGCCGCCGCTGCATTGGCCAGCCGGGCGCCATCCATGTGTAGTACTAGGCCATGTGCGTGCACATACTCAGCGAGATGGCCAAGCTCCTCGGGAGTGTAGACGGTACCATACTCGGTCGTTTGCGAGACGGATACCACGCGGGGCTGGATATGATGTTGGTCCCCGACGCCATGCACTTGCGATGCTACCGCCTCGACCGAAAGCTTGCCATTCGGCGCCGAGACAGGCAATAATTTCCCACCAGTGAAGCGCTCCGGTGCGCCGCACTCGTCGAGATGAATATGAGCATACTCGGAGCAGATGACGGCGTGATGTGGCTGCATCACGTTGGCGAGACCGAGGACGTTCGCGCCGGTGCCGTTAAAAACGAAGGCGACCTCCACGTCGGCACCGAAGTGCTCTCGAAACCGGGCGACCGCCCTAGCCGTGTACTCGTCGCTGCCGTACGCCCGGGCGTGGCCGTCGTTCGCGGCGACTATCGCTTCCAGAATGGCGGGGTGAATGCCGGCAAAGTTATCGCTGGCGAACCCGCGGCGGGGTGACGCTGACGTGTGAGGCATGGCAAGAAGATACGTCGATCTTCGGGAGGATGTATGGTGCTCCGCTGGTTGCTCGCGATGGGGCATCTGCTGGCCCTCGGCATCGGGCTTGGTGCCGTCTGGGCCCGAGCCCGCGCGTTCCGCGCGTTGGCACAGGGGGCGGATGCTGGTGCGCTGAACCGAGCTCTTGTCGCCGATACGTGGTGGGGCCTCGCCGCGGCCCTCTGGCTAGTCACTGGCTTGTGGCGGCTCTTTGCTGGTACAGAGAAGGTGTCAGCCTATTACTACAATAATCATGTGTTCTGGACGAAAATGGCATTGTTTGTCGCCGTCTTTCTACTCGAGCTTGCGCCGATGCGCTTGCTCATCCAGTGGCGTATCTCACTCCGGCAAGGTACGGCACCGGATGTCAGTCAAGCGGGACGGTGGGCACGGATCAGCCATGTACAGGTCGCGCTAGTCGTTCTAATGATCCTCGCAGCCACGGCTATGGCGCGTGGCATCGGTAGCTGAGGCTAACGAACGCGAAGGAGTGGTCCTCCGAGCGGTTCTGATGATTCGTAGGCAATTCGCCCGCGATGACATAGTTTTTAGGCTGACCGGACCGAGATACGTGACATTCTCCATTGAGGGAGGGACCATGAGGGTCAAGGCGGGGCCACATTTTTTGGCCTGTGTCGCGATGCTGGCGTGGGTGATGCCGGTGGCAGCACAGGGGGCGTCTGGGGAGCTTCTGACCGTTCGGCCACGCGAGATGGCCACCGCCATGCGGACCGAGCAGGCAGGCGAGTTCCCGTTGGACACGCTCGAGGATTACTTGGTCCACGTACCTCAACAGTGTGTGGGCACGAAGCGGTGTCCTTTGCTCGTCTTCATCCCCGGAGCCGGCCAAGTCGCGAGTTTCGGGATGAAGTGGCAGCGTATTATGTCGGACAAGCACGGCATCATCGTGCTCGCGTTAAATGGGGCGGAGCAGCAGGAGAAAGAGAAGATCGACGCCGCGCTGAAGCAGGTGCTCCGAAAGTACGCGATCGATCCGGACAAGATCGCGCTCCTCGGCCGTTGCGCCGGTGGGGCACCGTCGACGGTGTTCGGTGGGGATAATCTGGGCGTGTTCAGTCGGATCCTTCCGATCTCGGGCGGCTATGTTCCCACCGCCGACGTAGATCCGCCGAACAAGAAAACCGAGTTTTTCCTGGACGCCGGCCTGTGGGAATCCGAAGGGAACTTTCTGGCCGCACAGGAGCTCCGCCGAGCGGGACATACGGTGAAGTTGGTCATCGCGCTTCGCGAGCACGGGGAAAATGTCGACGATTACGATTTTGTGGGACGGTGGCTCCAGGAGAGCTGGGCGATTCCCGATCCCGCCGCCCGGCCCGCGCCCAGAGTGATCCCTGGTCCGGTGCCGCTGCTGACGACCGGCATCCTGACCCAGATGACCGCCTTCTGGACCCGCTTCATGGAGGAACCCGATTCGATCTTCATGACGGCTCGTCGAGCCCATCAGCGGGAGACGATCGTGCCCGTCGGGCAAGAGCGACCGTCCGTCGCCATAATGGAGATGCCGGCGCTGGCCGCCAAGCATCCGTCGATCGCCGCCGCGCTGAAGGCCGCGGGCCTAACTGCGGAGCAGCACGATGTCTATCGAGTGGCGCTCCTTAGCGCTATGCTCACCGACAATATCGGGAGCTCGGCCGGAGCGATCGCGGATACCTCCGTACTAGCACAAAATATTGCATTTATGAAGAGCCATCCTGACGAGTTCGAGACGCTAGAGAAAGCAGGGGTGAAGCGTCCGGAGCTAATGCATCGGATCGGGATGGATCTTCCCTTGAGGCCAAGCATGGATGCCGAGGAACAAGCGAAAAAGTACGCCTTGGGAATATGGTACACTCCGTAAGGCCGTGGCCCAGGCCTTCGCGCTGCCGTGACCAGGAAGATTGCCAAACATGGAATGGATAACTGACCCGCAAGCGTGGATCGGATTCCTGACGCTGACGGTGCTGGAGATCGTTCTCGGTATCGACAATATCGTGTTCATCTCCATTCTCTCGAGCAAATTGCCGGCAGCCCAGCAGCACCGTGCGCGCCTGGTCGGACTCGGGCTGGCCATGGTGATGCGTATCCTGCTGCTCTTCTCGTTGAGCTGGCTCATTCGCCTCACCGCGCCATTGTTTAGCGTCCTGAGCCAGGAAATCTCCGGACGTGATTTGGTCCTCATCCTCGGCGGTCTTTTTCTCATCGGCAAGAGTACGCATGAGATTCACGACAACCTCGAAGGACCGGAAGGCGAGGCCGTGGCACGTGTGGCGCCGTCGTTCGTGAGCGTACTCATTCAGATTATGCTGCTCGATATCGTGTTCTCGCTCGACTCCGTCATCACGGCAGTCGGCATGGTCGATCAAATTCAGATCATGATCGCGGCCGTCGTGGTTGCGGTAGGCTTCATGATGCTGTTCTCGACGCCGATCAGCAGTTTCGTGACTCGACATCCGACGGTCAAGATGCTCGCGCTCGGCTTCCTGCTGCTGATCGGCGTCACCCTGATCGCTGATGGGTTTAATCAGCATATCTCGAAAGGCTACATCTATTTCGCGATGGCCTTCTCGGTCATGGTCGAGATGCTGAACCTGCGGGCGAGGAAAGTGCGCGCCGAAGCGGTCAAACTCCGGCGACCGTACGGCCAGGAAACACCGGCGGAACAATGAGGCGCGGATGGTTCCTGACTCGCTGGCCGAAGCTAGATCGTGCACCTGCCGGTGGAACAATATCTTCGGCGGCGAGGTAAGCTCCGCGATACTCTATATTCCTGCGCACAGGCCCACCTGACCCGAGCGCCGGTGACCGCGGTCTCCGCGTCGTACATGACCCCGGGATAGCATTGAGCAAGGTCTCCTGGAGGTCGTATGCCAATCCATTATCACATGTTACGCCGGATATCCCTGCTGTTCGTGGTCGGGGTTGCGGGACTCAGCACCTGGAGTCGCCCGGTAGCGTCACAAGACAAGCCGCGCGGCCGGGCCAGTAAGGTCGAGTACGAGGGCTGGCGGCAGTATATGGTCAATTGCGCGCGCTGCCATGGAGACGACGCGGTCGGAGGCATCGTGGCACCTGACCTTCGCGCGTCCGTTGCCAAGGGGGCTGTGGATTCCGCCTCTTTTCACGTCGTTGTGACTACCGGCCGTCGTGAAAAGGGGATGCCGAGTTTCAAGGGTGTACTGAGCGACGAGCAGATCGCTGCGCTATATACCTACATAAGGGCGCGAGCACAGCAGCGTTTGCCGGCGGGTCGACCAAACGACGCGGCGAGCTCACGGTAGGTCCGTGCGCTCGCCGCGTTTTTGCTTGACTTTGCCGTGAACCTATGCGGTTTGCGCCTGTGCGAAGAACGACTCCGCGGCCTTCCGCAGCTCTTCGGGTGTCATGTCCTTCATATGCTGGGCCAGCCACCAGCGATGCCCGAACGGATCCTCGATACACCCGGCCCGATCACCCCAAAACTGATCAATGAGCGGCATGATCTGCTTGGCCCCGGCATCGATTGCCCGCTTCCACGCTGCGTCGACATTCTCTCGATAGACGAAGAAGCCCACCGGCGTACCACCGTACGATTTCGGACCTTTCCCGCCGTGACCCGGCATTTCGTCACCCAACATGATCACGGAATCGCCGATTCGGATTTCTGCGTGCATGATTGTCCCATCGGGCCCCGGAAAGCGCATGACCTCTTCAGCTCCTAACGCCTTCTTATAGAACTCGATAGCCTTGGCTGCTCCAGCGACGAAAATGCTAGGCGTTACTGTGTGATACCCCTTCGGAATCGGTTGTACTTTACTTGCCATAAGAGCCTCCCTGCGATCATAAAAAGTGGCCAAGGCAATATTAGAATTCGGCCGCGAATCGGCAATAGTTCCGAAGCCGACGCCACAAGGGCACCGAATCAGATAGGCATGAGGTAACCATATGCAAATTCGAACGCTGGCCCGCTACGGCCTAGCGCTGTTCGGCGGACTCCTGGCCGGCGGCCGATTGGTCGACGCGGCCCGTGCCTGGCGCGAATGGCACCGTTGGAACGCCAGCGATCCCTCCGCAGCGGATTTGTATCGCACCACGTTCTGGGTTGACATCGTCATCGTCGTGCTGATACTTGGTATAGCCGGCTTGCTCTACCGGGTGTTCCGGAAGAGCGCGAAGCCGTCCGCAAGGAATCGCGTATGAACAGGAATTTGATGGCTAAGGCTTCCGTCACCGTCGACGTTCCTCCCGCTAAAGCGTGGCAGGCCTTGGTGAATCCGGACGCGATCAAACATTATATGTTCGACACCAACGTCGTCACCGATTGGCATGAAGGAAGTCCGATTGTTTGGAAAGGGGAGTGGCAGGGGAAATCATACGAAGACAAAGGAGTCGTTCTTCAATACAAACCAGAGCATGCTCTACAATTCACGCATTTTAGCCCGCTCTCCGGACTACCGGATAAGCCGGAAAATTACCATACCGTCACCATTGAGTTGTCGGGCGACGGCGCTCAAACGCATATCACGCTCACGCAAGACAACAATCCGACCGAGCAAGCCCGCGATCACTCTCAAAAGAACTGGGTCATGGTGTTTACGGCTCTCAAGCAATTCTTAGAGTCATAGGGACCTCTAGGATCGACCATCCATGCCGAAAGCGAACAAAGGCGGTTGGAAAACTTGCAGTCGCGGCCACAAATACCGAGGCCCTGATCCGTGCCCCATATGCTGGAAGGGCGGTCGGAAAGGGTCCGGGCGTGGCAAGCGACGCCGGCGGGCTTGATATCCTCAGGTCTTGGCGTTGAGTGAGAGTGGGCGCCGTGAAATCCTGAATATCATCGAGTAGAGAGAGGTGCGTGATTAATGGACCGAATCCTGGTGGGTAAAGGCGATCAGCTCGTCTATCTCCTCGGCAAATATGGCAATCGGCATGGCTTGACAGCCGGCGCTACCGGGACCGGCAAGACCGTCTCGCTCATGACGCTCGCGGAAGGGTTTTCTCGCCTGGGTGTGCCGGTCTTCCTCGCTGACGTCAAGGGCGATATTGCCGGCTTGGCGATGGCCGGTACTCGCACCGAAAAAATCGATCAGCGCGTCTCCCAGATCGGGATAGCGGATTATACGAACGAGGCGAATCCCGTCGTCTTCTGGGATTTGTACGGCAACACCGGGCATCCGGTCAGAGCCACGATCAGCGAAATCGGGCCTACGCTGCTGGCTCGCATCTTGGAGTTAAACGACGTACAGGCCGGCGTGCTCGACGTCCTCTTCACGTTGGCGGACGAAGAAGGCCTGCTCCTCCTCGATCTCGATGACTTGCGTGCCGTCCTGACTTTTCTCTCCGACAACCGGAAGGCGATCTCGGCCCGCTACGGACTCGTGAGTGCCCAGTCGGTGGCGGCGATCCAGCGGGCATTGCTGTCGTTGGAGCGCGAGGGAGGCGACGGTTTTTTCGGCGAACCGGCCCTCGATCTCGCCGATCTGCTGCGAACCGACCTCAGCGGGCGCGGGATCATCAACGTGCTCGCGGCCGACCAATTGATTCTGAAGCCGCGGCTCTACTCGAGCTTCCTCTTATGGCTGCTGTCCGAACTGTTCGAGACGTTGCCGGAGGTCGGCGATCTGGAGCGACCGCGCCTGGTCTTCTTCTTCGACGAAGCACATCTGTTGTTCGACGACACACCCCAGGCTTTGCGCCAGCGGGTCGAGCAGGTTGTGCGCTTGATCCGTTCGAAGGGCGTCGGGGTGTATTTCTGCTCTCAATTTCCTGACGATATCCCGAACGAGATGTTGGGTCAGCTCGGCAACCGCATCCAGCACGCCCTTCGGGCCTACACGCCGCGCGATCAAAAGGCGGTACGGGCCGCCGCCGAGACGTTCGTCCCGAACCCTAAATTCGACGTTGCGGATGTCTTGCTGCAACTGGTCACGGGAGAAGCGCTCGTATCAATGTTACAAGAGGGCGGGGCGCCGGCGCCGGTCGAGCGAACGCTGATTGCGCCGCCGCGGTGCCGGATTGGCACGATTACGGTCGACGAGCGCGCGGCGGTACGGGGACGAAGCCCCGTGGGTGGCAAATACGATGTCGCGGTGAACCGTGAATCGGCGTACGAAATGCTGGCACGCCGCACGTCCGGTGCTACGGCCCCGTCGCCTACGGCTGCGCCATCGCGGGCCTCGACGCCGCCACAGGTCACCGGCCCCACGAGTGCACCGACAGGGCCTACGAGCGAGGCATCGCCCAGCGGCATGCTCAGCGAGTGGTTGTGGGGCACCAAGCGCCGCCAAGGCATGGTCGAGACCATGGCCAAACAAACGGCCCGCACCGTGGGGAGCCAAGTCGGCCGGCAGATTCTGCGGGGAGTACTAGGTGGTATTCTCGGGAGTACGCGCCGCCGCTAGCTCGACGTTTTACAATAGCGCGAGCTGTTTATCATCCGGCCGACGTTCCTTGAGCTTGGCACGTTCTCGTTGCAGCAATGCCTCCTCGATATCGCGCAGAAATGGTGACGGATCTAACGATCGGACGCGGCCGTGCCACGGTCGTTGGAGGGCGCGACTCAACACCAACCGATCTTTGGCGCGCGTCATTCCGACGTAGAACAGGCGACGCTCTTCGGCCATGACCGCGGGGTCGAGCGCACCGTCTCCCCAGCGTAGCGGGAGCAGTCCGTCTTCAAGGCCCAAGAGAAAGACGACGGGAAACTCGAGACCTTTCGCCGCATGGATGGTGAGGAGTGACACCCGGTCGGCACGAGGATCCCACGTGTCGCTGTCCGTGGCAAGGGCGGTCGTTTCGGCAAATCGCGTTCGATCGCCGGCCGTCGCGACGGCGAGTTGGGTGAGCTGATGGAGTGCTTCTCGTACCGCAGGTTCATCGAGCTCCGTGTCCGTACGACGCAAGAGCCGCTCGGCCGCGGCTTGTAATGCAGCCACGAGCGCCGATGGTGCCGTTACGCCACGATCGCCGTCTTCGAGTTCCCTGAGCACGGCCTGCACGCCGGGGCGAGCGGCGAGGGGGTCATGGCTGTGCTTTTGAAACGGCATGCCGGAGCGGCCCAACGCCTCGCAGAGTGCGGCCGCCTGCGCATCCGTTCGGTAAAGGATGGCGAAGTCGGCAAACGAAAGCTCCACGGAAACACCCGATGTCGTCCGGCCGCTGTCGATCGAAAAGAAGCTATGCCCTCCGATCATCTGCTCGATCGCATGGACCACGAATTCCGCTTCCGCGCGCTCGGTCGGCGCCGTATGAATCGTCACCCGCTCGAGTCGGTCGCGGACCGGTTCCGCGATAGGCGACGCTTGTCCGCCGGGGGCAATCACTTGGGACGAGGCCGTTACGATGGTCTCGCTTGACCGATAGTTGCGGAGGAGCCGTACGGTCGTGGTATTCGGGTAATCTTGGGGGAAACGGCCAAAACAGGAGGCGTCCGCGCCTCGGAAACCATAGATCGCTTGATTGGGGTCGCCGATGACACAGAGGTTAGCGCCGTTCGGTGCTAACGCTTGTAGAAGGCGGTACTGTTGCTCGTCGACGTCCTGAAACTCATCCGCCGCGACATAGCGAAACCGATCGCGATAGTGGACGGCAAGGCCGGGCTCGGTCAGGAGAAGCTCGAGCGGCCGTCCGATCAGGTCATCGAAGTCGATCCAATGGCGACGGACCAGCGCTTGCTGATACACCGGCAGCGCGGCGGCGACTTCGTCGGTCGCAGGCTGCCGCGTGCGCTTCGCTTTCGAGAGCGCGCGCAAGAGCGACCAGCGCTTTCGTTCGGGGAGGTCCAGCGCCTCACCCAGAAGCGCCGCCCGTTCGGCTTCGCCCGCTACGTGAAAATTCTGCGGGAGACCGGCAGCCGAAGCATGCTCCCGAAGGATGACAAGACCCAGCGAGTGGAAGGTATGGATCGCGATCTCGCCGGCCACGGCCGGTAGCAAAGTCGTGAGCCGGTCGCGCATCTCTGCGGCTGCCCGGCGCGTAAAGGTCAATGCGAGGCACTGGGAAGCGGGTACGCCGCGTTCGGCGACAAGATGGGCAATGCGATGGGTGAGCGTCCGAGTTTTCCCCGACCCCGGACCGGCGACGATCAGCACCGATCCCTCGGCTGTCAGGGCAGCTTGCCGTTGGTCTTCGTCTAAGCTCGCGAGAATACCCGACACGCTCGTGTCGGAGGCCGGCACCGGCACCGGCGCCGAGGGCGGGAGCGGAGTACGCGGCGTCGCCGTCGCCGATGTAGGGGCTTCTTGAGTTACCGCCGCTGTTGGGACGGGGAGTGACGGAGATGGCCGAGGCGCGTGGGGCATCTCAAAGAGCGCACCGCCGAAGGTGCGCTGCTGTAATTCTGCGGACTCGAACAGATGGATGATGCCGTACTCGCCGTCATACCCCGCTTCGCGAATCACCTTGCCGGCGCGGAGGCGGGTTATCGCTTCTTTCCAGCACAGTGGGATCCGAAGCTTGGAATTCACGTGACTTGAAGTCGCGGC
>JADMIO011385282.1_pt1 | contig 116979 bp, 94 predicted proteins | sample 8958161 | NCBI WGS metagenome assembly JADMIO01 (sample SAMN16585339, study PRJNA669376) | soil metagenome | isolation source: Crop rotation soil | place: USA: Cullars Rotation, Alabama | collected 2011 | reverse complement strand
CGACTTCAAGTCACGTGAATTCCAAGCTTCGGATCCCACTGTGCTGGAAAGATCAGGCGGAATGCTCCCGAGTTTTCGTTAATTCTTCCAGACGATCCACCATTTGCGCCAGGATATCAAACGTCTCTTCCACGGCCTGGGGCGCGGACATATCTACGCCTGCCAGCTTCAGCGCCTCAAGCGGATACAAAGAGGCGCCCGCGCTCAGAAAGCGAAGATAGTCTTCGGCCGCATGTCCCGCCCCAGAGAGGACTCGGCGTGACAATGCGTGCGCGGCAGAAATGCCTGTGGAATATTGGTATACGTAGTAATCCTGATACAGGTGACCAAAGGTCGCCCAGGTAATCCCGGTCCGGTCGCGGTCGAAGTCCATTTCGGAGCCATAGCCTTCCGCAAAGAGGTCTGCCATGAGCGCGTTCATATCCTGAGCGGTCACGCCCTCCCCGCGCTCGACCCGCTGGTGGATCTCCAGCTCGAACTGCGCCAGGATGGGCATGATGAAGAAATAGCGGTGGAAATTAGAGAACGCTTCCTCGAGCAGGCTGACCTGGAACTGCGGATCGCTATTGGTCTTCAACAAATGATCCCGCACCAGCGCCTGATTGAAATTCGAAGCCACCTCTGCTGCGAACAACGAATACTGGGAATACACAATGGGCTGGTGTTTCCAGGTCAGATAAGAGTGCATGGAGTGACCAAGCTCGTGCGCCAGTGTGCTCATGCTGAAAATGGTGTCGTCGTACAGCATGATGATAAAAGGATGTGTTCCCTTTGAGCCTGAGGAAAACTGCGCGGCGCTCTTGTTCAGATTCGGATAGACGTCCACCCAGCCCTCTTCCAAGAGGCCGCGCCGGGCAGTGGATACATATTCCTCACCCAGCGGAGCCAGCCCAGCGCAAATCCATTCGACGGCGGTCTCATATGGGACGGTCACTTTCTCACGGGTCAGTGGCGCCCAGATATCGTACGGCTGTAAGTCAGTTTGCCCCAACGCTTCCCTGCGAACCCGCCAATACTTGTGCCAGACCGGCAAATTTTTGCGGGTAGTTTCGATCAGATTATGGAAGACCTGAGGCGGAATGTTGTTGGTGAAAAGGGCGGCATCCAGCGTGGTGGGATACTTCCGCACACGCTGGCCGAAGACATTGGCCTTGATGGAATTGAGGAGATTACTGCCCAGTGAGTTCTGGAAGGCAAGATGCGTATCACGGAACCCTTCCCAGGCTGTCCGCCGCGCTTCACGGTCGGGTGACGCCAGGATTTTATCAAGCGTGCCCTGCGTCACCGGCAGATCCTCTCCGTCGCTGGTTTGGGCGCTCGGATATTTCATTTCACTGTCAGTCATCATGCTCATGGTCGTGTACAGGCCGCCAAAGGACTCTTGCGCCAAACCCAGTATCTCTTCCATTTCTGCAGAGCGGACATGGGCCTGCTGCCGGATGAGATCCTCAAGGAAATGGTCATACAACTTTAGACGGGGTTCCTGAGCACGCCACGTCGTCAGGAGGTCCCTATCCATCGCCAGAATTTCCGGTTGAATAAAGCTAATCCCGGCAAAGACCTGGGCCGCGATACTTTGTGTCTTGCTCAGCATGCGCGAACCATTCGGGTCGGCGTAATCCACGGCCTGCACGTTGAACGCATACGTTGCCACTTTACCGATCTTTTCCAGGAGCGCGCTGCTTGCGTCGAGCGCGTCTGCCAGGGCGGCCGCGCTGCCTGCCACCTTGCCTTCCATTTGTTTGACTTCGTTCAATTGGTTTAACAGCGAATCAGCCGCAGCTTCCCAGGCTTCTTCCGTAGGATAAACACTGGCCGCGTTCCATTTGTATTTGGCGGGGATTTCCGCGCGCGTACGAATCGTCTCAGGCATGGCTCCTCCACAAGTCAGTTTCGCCTACTTTACAGGAAACCAAACCGCGATGGATGCGTCAAAAGATGTATTTTTGTATGTATTTGTCTTGTCAGGCCTGATTGAAATGCCGGATGGCCTGGGTCCGGTTGTGCACACCCAGCTTCTGATACAAGTTGGCGACATGCCGTTTCAGCGTCCCCTCTGCGATCACCAGCTTTTCCGCCATTTCCTGGTTGGATAGCCCCATCGCAAGTAGTTGCAGAATTTCCCGTTCCCGCCGCGTCAAGACTGGACCTTCGGCTGGTTTGCCATTGGGATGGATGAACCCCCGCAGCCAATCGAATCCATCCTGCCCGACATGATCGACGAAATGAAGAAGTTCTTCCTGCGCTTCTACAAAGAGACGGACCACCCTCTCCGTTTGAGAAGCGCTCATGGCAGATTTCAGGATCTGTGCGCCCTCCGGGATTTTCCCCAGGGCGCGCAGGCAGGCAGCCTGCCATATCCATACTTCAATTCGGACCAGGAAAAAATCTGCATCTTCCAGATCCTGCAACGCACGTTCAAACTGCAGCTCTGCCTCTTTGAACTTTTTATCAGCTAACAGGAATCTGCCTTTGGCATAGGCGTAATAAAAGGGAAAAGGTTCCTCGCCGTATTTGGTAAGCGTTTTCAACCATTGTCCGGCAGCCCCAAGCTTGCCTTCTTCTATCGCGAACAACAGGCGCTGACGGATTACCGCCCGCAGAATGACCTGGTCCTGCAATCCACGTGCCAGTTGATCCGCTGCGTCCAGATCTGAGGCCGCCAGCTTCCTTTTTTCGAGTGCATAATAGATCAGCGCTCGCTGCAGCAACACCCGCGGGTGGATCGTTGCATCCTGGGCATTGATCGATAGATCCAGGGCCCGATTAATGAAATCAAGCGATTTTTCAAGTTCATTCCGCTGATAGGAAATCCGTGCCAGGTGCCAGTACCAGTCGCAGGCGTCTGGTGTATTCTCGCCAAAGCGCTTGAGGGCCTCCTTGCAAATGTTTTCCGCGTCGAAGAGCCGGGCCTGCAAATAGAGAACATCGACCAGATTGGCAAGCGACACGGTGGCGATGTAAGAATTTCCATCTGCATCGGCATAGGCCAGGGCGTCTCGAAAACTCTGCTCCGCCTGGAAGAAGTTGAGCCCCATCTTTTGCGCAGCCCCCATTCCAAAGGACACGTAGGTTTGTATAAATGGATCTTTGGCTTTCAAGGATTTTTGGGCGCGTTTTGCAAATTTCAAGGCGAGCTCAGGTTGATGAGTCATCGCCGCATGAAGCGCCCGGACCGCTAAAAATTCACTGCGCAGGTCCTTCTCGAGAAATTTTCCAAGACGGTCAAAATAACTTTGAGCATCGATCTGCAAATTCGAATCCAGCAACAGCCAGATCTGGGTCAGGCACAGGCGGGGATGCTTCCAGATGATGGAATCGGGCAAACGCTCCAGCCAACGCCGGAGTGTCACCAGCTCCCCTCTTTTTAGATAATCGGGAGCAAGAGAGGCGATTAACCGCGCCGAAGCCTCATGGTCCGAGATCGCAAAGGCGTGGGGGATGGCGTCCGCGATCAATCCGTTCTGCTCCAGCCAACGCAGTGCTTTAAGATGAAGCTGTTCTATTCGTTCGGGAAATTTTTTCTGGAGTTGCGCCTGCAAGAATTCACGAAAGAGCGGATGGTATTGATGCCACGAGCCGACTGTCGTGATGAAAAGATTGGCCTTTTGAATCTGTGAAATTAACTTCCCTGCCTCCCTGCAAATGATGGCTCTGGCGAGTGGCACCGAAAACTGGTTCAAAATGGACGTATCGAGCAGAAACGTTTGAATCTCGGAAGTCTGCCGATGGAAAACTTCGGTTAATAAATACTCAGTGACTTTTTGATGTTCATCTCCAAATGGGAGGGCTTGCTGTTCGTTCGTCTGGAGGGAAAGCCCGGCCATTTGCAGGCCTGCCACCCAGCCGCGGGTAATCTGTTCCAGGGAATGGATTTGTTCGCTGGATAAACCCAGGCCCATCACCTGGTTTAGAAATGCCGTTGTTTCTTCAGGGGTAAAACGCAGGTCATCAAGGGTCAATTCACGGATCTGATTGCGTGCCCTCAGGCGCGCCAGGGAAAGATCCGGCTGTTCGCGCGTGATCAGTACCAGTTGCAAAGAGGTGGGAAGGTAATCCAGCAGATAGGCCAACGCTGAATGGATACCCTCCTCGGTGATCACATGATAATCATCCAATACCAGGGTGATAGGGTCAGCCTCACTGAGCTGGTTAATTACTTCTGTCATGATTGGCTTAAGTTCTCGCTGACTGGCTGGGCTACGCAGCTTTGCACCGGCGATCTGAAGCGCGGTCATGAACCCGTGGATGAAGCGGATGGGATCATTATCGTCTGAATCCAACGCGAACCAGGCTACCCGGGTTTTCTGGGAGGCAAGCCACTCCAGCACCAGCGTAGTTTTCCCCGAGCCAGCCGGCGCTGAAACCACCGTCAAAGGGCAGGCGTTGGTCAAAGCCTCAGTCAGACGCGCCCGCGACACCAGCGGCTGGCGCAGCCGGGGCGGCTGAAACTTTGTCTTCGGAATCGGCATGGACCGCATGCCAGAAGTTTAACATGGAACCGAAAATGCACCACCCGCTGCAAGAGGGACTTCAAAAAGCGACTTAGGGCTGCGACGGTTTATCCTTCCTGCGCACTGAACTGACAGGAGATATAATGATTGATGGTTCCAATTCAAATTTGGAGGTTTCATGCAACGTAAGACGTTACTGGTTGGGGTGGGGATTTTTGTTGGCTTGCTGCTCCTCACCGCCTTTCTATACCTAACCAGCAAACCATCTTTCCGAGGTGCTCTCATTACGCCGCCCTGGCCTGCTCCGGAGATCAGTCTCACAGATCACCATGGAAGTCCATTTAAAATGACCGACCAGCGTGGCAGGGTCGTTCTGCTCTATTTTGGTTACGTGAATTGCCCCGATGAATGTCCGTTGACGATGGCCCATCTAAAGCTCGCCCGGGAAAGCCTGGGAGAGCGTGCCAAAGATGTACAGGTGGTTATGGTGAGCACCGATCCGGTTCGTGATACCCCGCAAGCGCTCAAGAATTTTATGGAGCACTTCGACCCGTCGTTTCTGGGCCTGACGGGAACTCCCGCAGAACTTCAGAAAGTCTGGAAGGACTATGGTGTGACCGTGGAAGCAGGTGGCGAAACCCACTCTACATTCCTGTATGTGATTGATCCGAATGGAAATGTACGAGAGACCTTCCTGCCGGATACAGAGCCTAACGATATTTCCGGAGATGTAGGCTGGCTGCTAAAGGGAAAATAAAAAGAAGTTATTTTCTTTATCCTTACCCACTGACTATACGACATAAATATGAGACAGTCCGTGCTAATCCACAGCACGGACTGTCTTGCGTTTTATAGAGAATATGTCAAACTCGCTTGGCTAAACTTTGGCCCAGGCTTTCTCACGCGCGCTGCGCTCGATGGCTTCACACAACTGCATTTCATAATGACCATCGGCGAAGGTCGGGAAGTCGGGCGTTTTGCTGAAATCGCCAGTGAGGATGTAATCGTAGACTTTGGCGTAGAGCTGCTTGAACGTATCCGGGAAACCTTCGTTATGACCGCCCGGATAGGAGGTTACCGCGCGCGCTTCGGGAGATAGGAGGGACGGATCCTTCATCAGGGTTTGGTTTGGCTCGGTTCGATGACCGATCCACAACTCATTGGGACGCTCTGAGTCCCATCCGAGCGAGGACCTGGAGCCGTTGATTTCGTAGAACAGACGGTTTTTGCGTCCTGACGAAACTTGTGAAACAATCAATACACCCCGCACCCCATTTTCATAATGAAGAATGATCGTAGCGTAATCCTCGGTATGAATGGGCTGATCAATGTAATCCTCGGGTGTGAGGATTTTGCCCGTATAAGTTTCAACCGGCCTGGCAGGTTTCTTACGAATGGGATGGAAGGTTTTGAAATCCGCGTACACTTCCTCAACATGCAAGCCTGTGATAAATGTGATCAGATCCAGCCAGTGCGAGCCGATATCACCCACCGCGCGCAGACTCCCTCCGAGGCCGGGTTCGAGGCGCCAGTTCCAATCGGTTGGAAACAGCAGCCAATCCTGCAAATAGGAACCCTGCAGGATAAATATATCCCCCAGTTCCCCACTTTGCACCATGCTGCGCGCCTGTTGCGAGAGCGGATACATGCGAATATTGAAGTTCACTGCGTTGACAAGATTCTTTTCTTTTGCGAGCTGAACGAGTTCACCCGACTCCTGAGAATTCAGCGCCAGGGGCTTTTCGCAGATCACGTGTTTGCCCGCCAGCAGTGCGGCTTTCGCGTGTGGAAAATGCAAATGATTCGGCGTTGCCAAATGGATCACATCGATGTCCGGGTCAGCCAGCATTTCATCGAGCGAACCATATAAGCGTGGGATGCCAAGCTCAGCGGCTTTTTGCTGCGCTTTTTCAGAGGTGCGCTCGGCTAGTCCTAATACCTGGATACCATTGCGGCGCAATCCCTCGATATGTGCAGGTCCGATAAAACCTGTTCCCGCTACGCCGACACCGATGGTTTGTTTGGTGAGTTGTTTGGTCATGACGTCTCTTTTCTGAGATCCTAAAGATATTCTTCACTGACCTGGTTTTTGATTGGACAGAAAAACCTCTAGGGTCTAGTAAGCTCCTGGCGCAGAATCAGGTTTCGATTCTGACAGGGGCTCGCCATCCTTCATCTTTTTGAAATCGTCAAGAATGGTCGCTGTGGCAGTCGCACCCGAGCGCGTGACCCCCGCGTCGATCACATCCAGGAGGGCAGCCAGAGTACGAACCCCACCCGCCGATTTGATCTGTACCTTTTCGCTGACGTTGGCGCGCATCAAACGGAGATCATCCAGCGTCGCACCGCCGGCTGCAAATCCCGTGGAGGTCTTGACCCAATCTGCGCCTGCAGCTTCGCTGAGTTTACAGGCAATGATCTTTTCCTGATCGGTGAGATAGGCATTCTCAAAAATCACCTTGACTTTCACCCCACGCGCGTGAGCGACGGCACAGACCGCTTCGATATCCTCCCGCACAAAATCATGTTTGCCCGAACGCAATTGTCCGATGTTGAGTACCATATCGAGCTCCCGTGCGCCATCGTCCATGGCTTGCTGCGCTTCCGAAACTTTAATCGAAGTGAGGTTGCTTCCATGCGGAAAGCCAACCACAGTGCTCACAAGGACATCCGAATCTTTGAGTGCTTCCTTTGCAAGTTTGACGTCGCATGGCTTTACACAAACTGTGGCAACATGGTAACGCGCCGCGAGCTCGCAGCCTGCAAGCACATCTGCCTCCGTCAGTTCAGGGCGCAGAAGCGAGTGATCGATCACTTTGGCAAGCTGTTCATAAGTGATGGTTTTGCTGGATAAGGTTGGCATGATTTCCTTTAATTTTCCTTTTGCTTTAGAAATATTCTTATTGTCGCAAGGCGCGCTGACGACCGTAAATAGAAATCAAAATTAATAAGGTTGCGCCCAAAACCATGCGACGGACCGAATCGTCCATTTGCATTGTGGTGAGAAGGCTTGTAATTAATGTCAAAACAATCGCACCTGCCATGGTGCCCCAGTAACTGCCTTTTCCGCCAGACAGGAGAGTCCCCCCCACGGCAACCGCGGCAATGGAAGGAAATAAAAATGGTTGTCCCAGCGCGATGAATACCACACCCGTATTTCCCACGACGAGGAAACCACCAAAGCCGGCGAGCGCGCCGGCCAGGGCATAGGTTGCCAGATTCATGCCAGTCACATTGACACCTGAGAGGCGTGCAGTAACACGGTTTGAACCAATGGCAAAAAGGTTCCTGCCGAAGGAGGTCCGCTCCAGTAACAGCCACATCAGAAATCCAAAGAGAAGCCAGACGATGATCGCATTGGGAATCTGAAGGCTCGGCGATAAGGGTCTGGCGACTAAGCGCGTCATGATCGGTGCCACCTTACCATTGACATTGCCATGATTGATAATAATGATTGCCCCCGTCACCAGGCCCGCCATCCCCAGGGTCATCACAAAAGGCGAGACTTTAAGGAAAGTGATCCCCACCCCGTTTAGAAAACCGATGAATGCGCCGACAGCGAGGGCAACCAGCAAAGCGAACAGGACTTTTTCGTTGGCGCCGTTGACAATCACGTAGGTCAGAATGGCTGTGAGAGTCACCACTGAACCCGCTGAAAGATCGATCCCTTCAGCGCCACTAATGATGACCAGGGTTTGTCCGGCTGCGATCACGCCCAGGAACACAGCCAGGCGCAGAATGTTGGTTGCCTGTGCCTTTGCAACGCCCAGATCACTTCCATATCCATTCGGTAACAGGCCCGATAAAAGAAACAATACAACTGCCAAAATAAGAGCAGCTACCGGCGGGGAGATAGAGATGCGTTTCACGATCTCCGTCTCCTGAACAGGCTAATGGCTCCAGGTGCAGCTAACGCCACCACGATGATAGTTGCTTTTACCAGCGTTTCCCACCATGTATCGATATTGGCGAAGGAAATAATATTTTGAAGGATACCTAATGTGATCGCACCCATCACCGGACCCACTACCCCACCCACGCCGCCACTCATGGCATTGCCACCGATAACTACTGCTGTGATCGAATTCAACGTCATGGGTCCGCCAATTTCACCGTTGCCTGATCCGCTGAGCATGGTGATAGCAATCCCTGAAAAGGCTGCCATAAGACCCGAGATCACGTATGTACTGAATTGGACCATGGTGACCGGCACAGCTGTTTCATACGCCGCTTCGGGTTTGCCTCCCACTGCAAACAGGAATCTGCCATAACGCGTAGAGCTGAGATAGAGCCAGAGTAGCAAAAAAACAGCAATAATAAAAAAAGCCAACGGCAGGTTGAATGGTGTGGTGTCGCGATAGAGCGCGGCGACGGAGGCGGGGATCCCACCGCCCGGATTTGGCAATATGAAAAGTGCCATGCCCGTGTACAAAAAGCTGGTCGCGTAAGTAGTGATAATAGGCTGCAGGCGAAGATAGGCAATGAAAAAACCATTGATTGCACCGGCCAGCAGACCGATCACCAAAGAGACAAAAATATACTTCCACATCTCCGCGGGGGATCCATCCAAACCCACGCGGGTTGCAAGGACCGTGTTCACAATGGAAACGATGCCGCCCACCGAGATATCGATCCCACCGCCCAGGATGACGATGGCCTGCCCGATCGCCATCAGAATGATCGGCAGGAAAACACGCATATTGCTGTTCAACGTTTCCCGGGCGAACATGTTTGGCTGCAGGATGAGATTAATGACCAGAGACAATACCAGCAGGACCAGTGCGAACAGGGCCGGTTGACGCACCGTCAGTGTATCCCATTGGGGACGTTTCATCCAGCACCTGCCTCTCGCTCCCCATCTGCCACACCCAAACTCGAGGAGATCAGATTTTCCTTGGTCAATCTGTCACCGGACAATTCTGTGCGGATCATGCCATCATGCACGACTAAAACTCGGTCGCATAATCCAATTAATTCCTCATCATCACTGCTATAAAACAAAATGGTCTTGCCTTGCTCGCTCAGCCGTGTGAGAAGCGCATAGAACTCCGCTTTTGTACCCACGTCCACGCCTTTGGTGGGATCATCCAGCAGAAGCACGTGCGGATCGCGCATCAGCCATTTACCGATGACAACCTTTTGAGCGTTGCCACCGGAAAGGCTGCTAACAGGTTCGTCCAAACCAGCCATCTTTAGATTCAAGCTCGATCCAGTTTGAGTTGCATCTCTTGTGGCTTGGTCTATTTTCAACGGTAAGCCGTAACGGCGCCAGGAGGGAAGCAATAAATTGTCAAGAATCGAACGAATATAGAGGAGTCCTTCCTTAGCCCGGTCTCCCGGGACAAGGGCAAAGCCACCTCGCATGGCTTCACGCGGATGTTTGAAATGGACCTCCTTGCCGAAAAGTTTTATCGCACCTGAATGAGGGATATCACCAAATAAGGAGTGCAGTAGTTGGCGTTGACCCTGGCCGCGTAAGCCGCCGATCCCCACCAATTCCCCTTTGTGAATCTTGAAGCTGACGCCTCGTAACTGGTCTGTCGTCAGGTTCTCTGCTTCCAGAGAGATTTCCTTTTCAACTTTTTGATCCGATTTGGCTTCGCCGCGCAAAAATCCCAGCACTGATTCTTTTTCGATCATTAATTTGACAAGTTTCTGTTCGTCCACATCCCTGATATTCCCCGCGCCGACGGTCCGGCCGTTGCGCAAAACGCTGAATTTATCCGCGATGCGGAAAATCTCTTCCATGCGGTGCGAAACAAAGACAATCGCCTTGCCCTGCTCTTTCCACTTCGCGACCAGTTCAAACAGACGCTGCACCTGGCGGCTGTCCAGGCTGGCTGTCGCCTCGTCGAGGATGATGAGCCAAGGGTCAAAGCTGACCACCTTCAGGATCTCGATGATCTGCTTTTCATCCGGAGGCAGGGAAACGACCGCTGAGTCGGGACGCAGGTTTGTCTTGAATGTCCCTTCAAATAAGGCAAGCAGTTCCTCCGTCCGGGCGTTGACGGCTTTCCGGTCCACAATGCCAAATTGGTTTAGTGGCTCACGCGTCAGCCAAATATTCTCGGCAACAGTCATCTGTGGAACCAGGCTTAATTCTTGAAAGACTGTTGCGATTCCCATTTTTTTTGCAGCCTGTGGAGAAGGAAAATGAACCGGATTTCCATCAAGGAGTAGTTGCCCTCCATCGAGGACAACTACTCCATTGATCACCTTGCTCATTGTGCTTTTGCCGCTTCCGTTGGCGCCCACCAGTGCTACGACTTCATGCGCGCGCACATCCAAATTTCCATCGGAAAGCGCGACCACACCACCATAGTGCTTGACAATATTCCGGGCGGAAAGCGACTCAGCCATAAGATTTTACTGAGTGAAGTACTGCTGCACTTCGTCGTCGGTCATGATGTTGTCGAGCAGGTAAGCATCCGGCTTGCCTTCGCACATCTTCAGACCTTCATCGAGATTGTCTTTCGTAATGACAGCCGCGAGTGGGATCACGAACGAGAGACCGTTTGCGCCACCCAACTTGGAAGTATCTACTTTCTTGCCCATCAGCATGTTGACTGCGATGCGCAGACCCGTGGGAGAAACGCCTGGGTGGTTCGCAACCGCAATGCTGTCGAAGTCAGGATTCATGGTCAGCGCTTCCTGCCAGAGCTTGAGATACTGACAGCGGCCTTCACCGACGCCCTGCGGCCATTTGGCGGGGTTGGCAGCCATCACAGCCTGCAGCGCACCGATTGCCATACCATCCTGGGTCCAGTATGCATCCAGATTGGGGTAGGCCGACAGGAAGTTGGACATCACTTGCTGACCGGTGGCCTCATCCCATTTACCCGTGTCCTTGGCGAGAACTTTGATATCGGGATAATCCTTGAACACTTCGTCAACGCCTTCCATGCGGGCGACGTTGGCCGGATGGCCGGGGAAGCCTTCGATTTCCACGATGTTGCCTTTGCCGCCGAGCTTGTCAGCCAGCCACTTGGCAGAGGTTTTGGCCCATTCCTTCTGGTCGATGCCCACGTTATACACGCCGGGAACGTCGAGCTCCTGATCGACCGAGATGACGATAATGCCCTTATCAAGGGCCTCCTGCAGAGTGGCATTCAATCCGCTCACATCGCCGGGGTTGACGAGGATGGCATCTACGTTTTTCGCCATCAAATTCTGCAACTGCTGGATCTGACCGGCTACGTCAGTATCGGCGCTTTCGATCACGAGATCGGTAGTGATGCCCTTATCCATGTATTCCTTGTTGACTTCCTGCAGCTCGGAGATCATCTGGGTGCGGTATTCACTGCTGATGAAAGGGTTGGAAATACCAATGGTGAAGGGTCCCGTCCCAGCCGCTGCTTCTGTTGCCGGCATTTCTGTCGCAGAAGCTTCAGTCGCAGCAGGGGGCTCGGTGGCCGGTGCTTGTGTGGCCGCGGGCGCCTGGGTGGCGGTCGCCGGGGAGCCACAGGCTACGATCATGGAAGCAATGGTGATCATGACGGTCACCAGTAAAACAAGTTTCTTGCTTTTAGTAGACATATTCATCTTCTCCTAGATTTTAATTAGAGTCTGCAATTTAAGTAGCCGCAAATGGTTTGATTCAGAGCACCTCCTTTTTAGATGATGAAGTGAGGATTGTCTTCAATCGCGAAAAGATAATCGAGCGCAAGCGAAATCGCTCCAACAACACCGGCATTCGATGCCATCTTGGAAAACTTAATGGATAAATGCGTTGTGGCCAACGGGAGTGAACGCTGCAAAACTGCTCTGCGGATTGCTACAAGCAAGTGATTGCCAAAGTTTGCGATTCCGCCACCGATAAAAATATGACTAGGATTAAAGAAGTTCACTAAGCTCGCCAGCACATCTCCGATCATTTGGCCGCTATCACGGATAATATCCAGCGACGCCTGATCCCCTTCACGACAAGCGGTGTTGACATCCTCCGGGCGGACGACTCCGCCTCTGGACTCCCGGATCTGACGTAGTGTAAGACTGCTTCCGTTTCGAGCGGCTTCCATGGCTTTCGACGCGATGGCGGGTCCGGCAGCCATGGCCTCTAAACATCCCTTGTTTCCGCAGGTGCATAAGGGTCCATCTTTATCCACACAGATATGGCCAATATCGCCGGCCGAACCATCGCTCCCACGATGGATTTTTCCATTGGAGACGATGCCCGCTCCAATCCCCGTTCCTATTTTTATAAAAATAAAGTGATCGACACCTGTACCATCCCCGGCTCTTTGTTCGCCTAATGCCATAAGATTGACATCGTTATCAACCACCACAAATGCAGACGTAAATGTCTTCTTAAAAAAATCCCGAATGAGGAAATTTTCCCATTCGGGCATTAAAGGAGGGGCGACCAAAACTCCTCGAGCAAAATCCACTGGGCCAGGAACGCCCACACCGATTCCCAAAATTTGAGCAGGAACGGCGCCTTGCTCATGTATGATTTCAAGGAGCAGTTCCTTACAGCGTGCCAGCACCGTTTCGGGGCTGAGATGGACATCTGTGCTTTCTGAGCAGCGCCTCAGGATCAAGCCTGTGACATCCGCCAGGGCAATATCCATGCTCGTCGCGCCGATGTCAATGCCGGCAATATAACCCAGCTGATTGTTTATCTGTAAGAGACGTGGTTTGCGTCCGCCTTGCGATACCCCTTCCCCGACCTCCATTAGATAACCTTTATTGACCAGGCTGCGTATTTCCTGGGAGGCCTTGGCTGTTGACCAGCCTGTGATATTTGAAATCTCAGTCCGGGAAATTCGTCCCTGTCTGCGCAATGCCCGCATAACTTCTGCTTCGGCTAAATTCACAAGAATAGGAGCCGTGACTGAAGGTATCTTTTTCGTGCTGGTGTCATGACTGGCTGACATAATTCGCAGTTTCAATTCAAGAGTTGGATTAGGAAATTAAGGAATGGTGGTCTTTTTCATTATAGCCACAGAGGTTTGTAGATTCAATAGCCAAACATAGAAAAAAAATAAGAACTTCGTTCATATCGCGAACGAAGTTCTCAGGCTTGTTTTTACGCTTCACAACTGCGGCTCTTATAAGAGGCTTGCCTGCCCCTCAGCGCGAAGAGCCTATTGGATGATCTGCGAAATTTTGCCGGTCTTTTTATTTTTCAAAATGATCTTCACCTTTTCATCAGCCATCTTTTCTTCTTTGATGAGGAAATGCTCATCATCATAATCTCTCAACCCGGCATTTTCCTGATTGACAGTGCCCGCGCGCCATTCTTTCACGTCAATTGCTTCCCATTTTTTGCTCTCAGCCGCTTTATAAGCCGCATCGATAATCGTGTTGACGATGTATCCATCGTAGAATGTCTCCATGGGTGCTTTGCCATTATCCATGGAATTGAACATATCCATGAACATCTCCACATAGCCAAGCGATCCCACTTCATCCCCCACCGGGAAGAGCCAGCCCGTGTCTCCCTCCGCTTTCTCAGCCACATAGCCACCCTGACCAACGCCTGTGAACATTTCGAAGCCAGTCCGCATCCAATGGTTCAACCAGACGGTGCCATCGGTGCCAGACACTTCATCCCTCAGATCCATTCCCCCACGAAAGGTCCAACTGACCTCAAACTGCCCGACTGCACCATTCTCATAACGGACGAGTCCCACTGCGTGGTCTTCCGCTTCGATGGGGTGGACCTGTGTATCCGCCCAGCAGGTAATTTCCAGGGGACGAATTCCCTTGCCAATAAAGTTGCGCGCAATCTCAATACAATGACAGCCCATATCCATAATGGCGCCACCGCCCGAAAGTTCCTTCGTCCAGAACCAGTCGCTGTGGGGACCGCCGTGTGTTTCGCGCGAACGGGCCCATAATACTTTGCCCAGCGCACCTTTTCGTGTGGCCTGCAATGCTTTCAACGTCTTGGGTGGATAGACTAAATCCTCCAGATAACCATGGAAAACACCTGCCTTTTCCACAGCTTCCAGCATCTCTAACGCCTGCGGGCCACTGATGGCAAGTGGTTTCGTACATAGGACTGCCTTCCCAGCTTCTGCTGCCAGCAATACAGCCTTTTTGTGCAAGTAGTTGGGAAGGCCGATGATCACAGTATCAATTTCTGAGTCCTGGATGGCTTTGGCCATATCATCGGTCCAACGCGGGATCCCAAATTCCTGCGCAAATTTTTTTGCATTTTCCAATTTACTCGAGCAAACGACACTTATCTGATCTTTGCCCCGAAAATTCTGCAGGCTCATAGTATAGAAACGGCCAATCAAACCTGTCCCCAGCATGGCGATCTTGTGCATAATTATCTCCTTGCGAGAAAATGTGTAAAAATTATATAGTAGCCCTTTTCAGGCGTCAATTCTTGCATGCAATCAGACAACAAGATAGAATAATTTTTTATGAGGAAAAATATATGTCAACTGCAGCAGTAGATTACATCACTCAAGCCAAAGCTATCCTGGATCGGATCGAAGCGACTCAGCTCGAGTCTATTGAGCATGCGGCCGAGCTATGTGCGCAGACCATCGCCGGCGAGGGTCTTGTCCACTTGTTTGGGACGGGACACTCGCGCATCTTCGTGGAAGAGATGTTCCCCCGCCATGGAAGCTTTCCCGGCTTTCATCCCATCGTCGAGCTTTCGCTCACGTTTCATAACCTTGTTGTCGGTTCGAATGGGCAGCGTCAGGCGATGTTCCTGGAGCATGTGGAGGGATTCGGTCAAGTCATCCTGCGCAACTTCGTTTTCAGTGAACCTGATTGTTTTTTGCTTTTCTCAAACAGCGGTGTTAACGAAGTCGTCGTGGATGTGGCCCTGGAGGCCAAACGGCTCAACATGCCTGTGATCGCGGTTGTCTCTGCTGAACATTGCACTGCCTCCCCTGCCAATCACTCCAGCGGTAAAAAACTGACTGATATTGCCGACATCATCATTGATAATTGCACCCCAGGAGGCGACGCCCTGGTCCATGTTCCGAACCTTGCAGACCCTGTAGGACCCGGCTCCACCATAGGTGCGGCGGCAGTAACCAATACACTCAAATGCCGTATCGCTGAAAAGCTGACTGCCCTTGGTAAGCCGCCTATTGTCCTGACCAGCAGTTACTTTATCGGCAGTGAAGCCAGTAAACAACGCTTCGACGACTGTTATGATGACTATCGCGCCCGGGTCCAAAAAGTATACGGTCACTGCGAATGAATCGTCTTCAGGATAAAGTCGCCATCGTCACGGGCGGTGGGAGTGGAATTGGACTCGCGACCGCACAACTGTTCGCTGAGGAAGGTGCGCGGGTAGGTGTGTTTGACATCCATACTTCGCCGCTACTCGCACCAGACATCCGTTCTCTTCCAGTGGATGTCACTTCAGCCTCCCAGGTTGAAACTGCGATTAAAGACATTCTCCACATGCATGGGCACCTCGACGTCCTGGTAAGCGTCGCAGGTGGCAGCGGACGCAAATGGGGCGATGGTCCAACAGATTCATGTACGCTTGAAGGCTGGGACAAGACTCTAGCGCTGAACCTCAACAGTGTCTTCTATTGTTGTAAATTCGCTCTGCAAGTCATGCTCGCTCAAGGACATGGGGTCATTGTCAACGTTTCGTCAGTGCTTGGCCTGGTTGGCGGAGATGATGACTTTGCCACCCATGCTTATGCCTCCAGCAAGGGCGCGGTGATCAGCCTCACGCGTTCGATTGCTTCGTATTATGGGCCGCGCGGCATCCGTGCGAATGTGATCTGTCCCAGTTTGATCGCAACTCCCATGAGTCAACGTGCTCAGGAAAGCGAACATATCCGGGCGCGGCTTCCACAACTCCAGCCGTTGACCAGTGATTTTGGCTCGCCAAAGGATGTAGCCTACGCTGCCTTATACCTGGCCTCGGATGAGTCATCCTTTGTCACAGGTTCCATACTCACCGTCGATGGCGGCTGGACCGTGAGGTGATTTGCGATTTACGAATCACGCTCATGAAATATTCGATGAAATTACGCGCCTGGCAAAGGAAGCCAGCGACGTCGTCAAACAGGTCAGGAGCAACCATTCATGAAAGAACAACCGCTGCGCACGACAGTCATCGGAAGTTATCCGTTCCCCTCATGGCTGGAATTGGCAAGCCAGCAACTCGAAAAATTTGGTACGAATGAAATTATTGAATTACAAGAGGATGCTGTCATCGTGGCAATTCACGATCAAGTGGACGCGGAGCTCGACGTCATTACTGATGGCGAGCAATCGCGGCTCGACTTCAATTTATCATTCTATGGCTATGTACAGGGCATTCAGCCTAACGAACGTCCGTTGCGCGTGTTTGGTCCGCCGGCTCATGATCAACGCGGAAAACATAATATTGTGGGAGAACTTACCGCGCCTCGGGGACTAGGGGTTGTAGAAGAATATGAACGGCTGAAGCGTCTTGCACCAGCAGGCTTCACCCTTAAAGCCAGTGTACCCGGACCCTACACATTGAGTGGCAGGTTGAATCCCAATCAGGAATATCGTGATCGCTACGCGATTACTGAAGCATTGATGCCAATCGTGAGCGCTGAGCTTGAAGCATTGGTGAAGGCAGGCTGTCAGGAAATCACTGTGGATGAACCATCCATGAGTTGTTACGCCTATAAGGAAGATACAAAACGGTTTGTGGATATTTTCAATCGAACCGTAAGAAGCGTGTTCGGTGCAACCCATCTTTCCACTCACTTGTGTTTTGGAAATTTCAAAGCACGAGCCGTAGGACCGCGTCAGTATGCGCCCATGTTTCCCGATTTTCTCGGCCTGAACGTAGATGAAATCCACCTCGAGATGGCAAGCCGTGAATTCTCTGAGATAGAAATGATCGAAGAAATTGCAAAGACCAAAGATGTGGCAGTAGGCATCGTGGATGTGAAATCATATTACATCGAAACACCGGAGGATATTGCCAGACGCGTGCGTCATTGTTTGAAATACGCGCCCCCCGAACGCCTATCCTTCGCCCCCGACTGCGGTTTGAGTCAGACCGCGCGCTGGGCAGCCAAGCTCAAATTGCGGAATATGGTCAAGGGCGTGAAGAGGGTCAGAGAGGAATTGGGAATATAGGAGTCCAACGTCTGGTCCCCAGGCAAGACGTTGAGTTCGGAAGAGCATGATTAAACCAACTTTACAGGACGACGCGCTTCTTGAAGATGTGCTCCGCGCGAAAACCAGACCCGATCAATTGCACTTATGGTGGCTTGGGCAAAGCGGATTTTTGATCCAGTGGATGGGTCGTCATCTTTTGCTTGATCCATATCTTTCAGATTCGCTCACCAAGAAATACACGGGCACAAACAAGCCTCATATCCGGATGACCGAACGAGTTATCGCGCCTGAGCGATTAGATCTTATTGACATCGTCACCTCCAGCCATAACCACACCGATCATCTCGACGCGGAAACGTTGGTCCCTTTAATGAAGGCGAATCCAAGCCTGACTGTAATCGTCCCGCGCGCCAATCTGAATTTTGCAGCAGACCGTTTGCAAATTTCGCCTGAACGGCTGACTCCCATCCCGACAGACGATGAAGCGATCAAGATGGATCCATTTACTTTTTATGCCATTCCCTCTGCGCATGAAACACTTGAGCAGGATGCAAATGGCGATCATCGTTTCATCGGTCTTATCATTCAAGTTGGCAAATGGACGATCTATCATAGCGGCGATTGTGTTCCCTATGATGGATTAGTCGACCGCCTCAAGAATTGGAAAATCGATATCGCCTTGCTCCCCATCAATGGGCGCGACCCCGCCCGCAATGTAGCAGGCAACTTCAGCGCTGATGAAGCTGCACAGCTTGCAAAGGAGATCAATGCAGGACTCGTCATTCCGTGCCACTTTGAAATGTTTGAATTCAATACGGTTACGCCTGAGGAATTTATTGAGTCGGCCGAAGAGCTTGGGCAACGCTATCAACTGCTTAAGTGTGGGCAGCGGTTGGATCTCTAGATCAATTTAATCTTTACGCAGATCAATCCCGAAGACTACCTTCTACATCTAACGAGCTACAGTGCAAGCCCTTTTTCGAAATGGTGGGTTATCATTGATAGGATCAAGTGAACATGTGGCGATTATGATTAGAAACCGGATTAGAGCATAGTGAAGCAGGCAGATTCTTTTCGTGAAACTGTGAATTTTCTGGATAATCTCCCTTTATTTTCCCATTTGAATGAAAAATCCATACAGGTCTTAGCGCGTAGCAGCCACTTTCAGTACGTGAAAAATGGGGAAGTTCTATTCCTCCAGTCAGATCCATCGGATTTTTCGTATATTGTACGGTCGGGAGAAATTGCTATTGTGTTGAGTAGCCCGGATGGCAGGGACATGATGATTAATAGCATGCGGCCCGGGGATATTTTTGGCGAATTAGGCATCCTGACCGATCGGCCCCGCTCCACAAGCGCGGTTGCTCGGGCAGATGCCAAAATTTTGGCAATACCCGCTGAGGCGTTTCTAACTATTATGGATGAGGAACCTGCTCTTGCGCGACGCATTCTGAAAATCACCGCTGAACGCTTGCAAAGGAGCGGTGAACGGGAAGGAGCCCTGGCATTTTTGGATGCCCAGGCCCGACTGGCGCGCCTGCTTTTGGAGTTGGAAAAGGATGAAAGGGCCAAAGGATATGTGACCATTTCACAGGACGAGCTGGCTCACCGAACCGGCCTGATCCGCCAGACTGTGGCGAAGGTGTTGGGCCGATGGAGGCGTGCAGGCTGGCTGATTACAGGCCGGGGACGGATTTTGATTCTTAATCATGACGCGTTGGCAGAGCTGGAAAACCATCTGGTCATTTAATCCTTATGTCGTCCAGGTGACAGACAGCTATATCACAAAGTTGTATATTAAAGTCAATAATATCCAAGAGCAAATCAACAGGAGATAAAAATGAAAAACACGCAAAGTCAGGCTTACACTCGATTATTCAAAAAGCTATCTGCATTACGCGCCACCTTGCCCAATGAGGAACGCGCCATTTTGGATCGTCTCATTGTTGTCGATGAAGTAGCTGCACACAAGATGAATACCAAAGCCAACACGAAAGCGAATACCAAGGCCAATGAAGTCTCTGCCCACAAGATGAACACCAAGGCCAATACGAAAGCCAACACCAAGGCAAATGAAGTCTCTGCCCACAAGATGAACACCAAGGCCAATACGAAAGCCAACACCAAGGCAAATGAAGTTTCCGCACACAAGATGAACACCAAGGCCAACACGAAAGCCAATACCAAGGCCAATGAAGTCTCTGCCCACAAGATGAACACCAAAGCCAACACGAAGGCTAATACAAAATCAAATGAAGTGTCGGCACACAAGATGAATACCAAAGCCAACACAAAAGCCAATACCAAGGCCAATGAAGTATCCGCTCACAAGATGAATACCAAAGCCAATACCAAGGCAACACCCCAGATCGTGTTCGATCCCAACTCTGAGCAATATAAGATCCAGGAATAACACTCGGCGTTACCGCTAAAAGTGGATTTTCTACATGAGTACTTATTGTAGAAAATCCACTTTTCAATTTATACTCAGGAAACGAAAAGGCGCTCCAGGCATAGTTTTGATTATCATAAGATGGAAGGTAGCATGACGCCAGATAAAAATATCGATGAAGAAAAACTATCCGATCAGTTACAGCGTTTGTTGATCTCGATCGAGGCGAGTGGACGGGCGATCTTACCCAGGTCCAACGATACCCTGCTGAAATCCATTGTCGAAGCCGCGGCCAAGATATTCGGCGCGGGGGCAGCCTCCTTACTTCTTGTTAATGAAGAGGAGGAGGCGCTGGAATTCAAGGTCGCGTTCGGACCTGCAAACCGAGACCTGGTTGGAACGAAATTTCCGTATGATAAGGGAATCGCGGGTTACGTCTTCATGACGGGCATGCCAATCGCCACCTCAAACGTGAGGGAGGACAAGCGCTTTAACCAGGATTTTGCCAAAAGCACCGGTTATTTACCGAACTCGATCCTGGCGAGCCCGCTCATTTCCTCTGAGGACCGGGTGATCGGTGTAATGGAGGTATTGGATAAGATCGACGCCGCCTCCTTTGATATGCACGATATGGAGTTAATGGGGCTGTTTGCCCAGCAAGCTGCTATGGCAATCGAACAATCGCAGCAGATCGATGAGGTGCAGGATGCCATGGTACGCGCCTTGAAACGGCTGGCCAAGGCGGACAGGTCCCAAGAGTCGGCTGACCTGCAGTCCGCGTTGGATCAATCATTGGAAAAACGTGAAGAGACAATCGATCTCCTTGAGCTGGCCGATCGTTTCAACCAGATCAGCGCGCTCGGTGAAGCGGAAAGAAAAGCCTGCATCCAGATCCTGGATGTATTTGTTGGTCTGCGAAAAACAGATTCATCTCCATTCAGGTTTAGGTAAATGTCTGAAGAGACAGTCCGGCCGGCCTGGTCGCAACACTTTACGCCTGACGCCATTCAGGAAATACTCGCGCAGGGACCCTTCGCGAAGATCACGCCCGAGTGGGCCTGGGGAAATAGTACTGGCAAAGGGATTCGTGTGGCCGTTGTAGATAGCGGCATCGAATATGATCACCCGGCTCTGGATGATTGTGTGCGTGGCGGTGTGATCATTGAGTATGATGCGAAGGCGAAAAATTCCCATCGCGTAAAACAGGATGCTCATCCGGCCGACGTCTCAGGACATGGGACGGCCTGCGCCGGCATTATCCATTCCATCGCGCCCGAAGCGGAACTTTACAGCGTGCGCGTGCTCGGACGAAACATGGGTGGGCGGGCCATCCAATTTGCGGCCGGGTTGGATTGGGCAATCGAGAACGATATGCAAGTGGTCAACCTGAGTTTGAGCACTTCGCTCGAGGAATTCTTTGGTCTCTTTCATGATCTGGCAGATCAGGCGTATTTTAAGAATATGAACCTGATCTCAGCCGTGAACAATATCCCTGAACCCAGTTATCCATCTTTGTATTCGTCCGTTATCTCCGTGGCCGCGCATGATGGCAAGGACCCACTCACTTACTATTACAACATCAATCCGCCCGTGGAATTCGGCGCCCCAGGGATAGATGTGGAAGTTGCGTGGAACAAAGGTCAATATCTGGTTTGCACGGGGAACAGCTTCGCCGCACCCCATATTACGGGAATTACAGCACTCATCCGCGCCAAACACCCGGCTTTGACGCCCTTCCAGGTGAAGACTGTCCTGCTCGCCTGCGCGGCAAATACAAAGCCAGAGGGGAAATAGACAGGACTCATTTTCATGATCACATCCAGACCCGCCTCAACCTCCGCATTTGCCGTTTTTCGCAACCGCAGTTTTTCACTGCTCTGGACGGGACAGCTCATCTCTACCATGGGGAGCGCCCTGACTTCGCTGGCAGCTTCCATTTATATTTACCGTCTGACGGGTTCGGCGCTGAGTGTAGGATTGATGCTGATGGCCACCGCTGCGCCTAGTCTCCTGGTGGGTCTCTTCGCTGGTGTGTTCGTGGATCGCTACGACCGCAAGAAGATCATGATCACAGCAGATCTTTTGCGCGCGATCCTGATCCTGCTCATACCGGTCCTTGCTCCATTCAATGTGCTCTGGTTATATGTGATCGTGATGCTCACCAGCGCCATCGGTCAATTCTTTGACCCAGCGCACGAAAGCATTCTGCCCGAGGTGGCTTCAGATGAAGATTTATCGGCTGCCAATTCCTTGATTGCAATCAGTCAATTCGGTTCCACGGCGGTGGGTTTCGCAGCCGCCGGGTTGATCGCCTCGGCCGCGAATATCAACTGGGCGTTTTATTTCGATGCGATTACATTTATTTTTTCTGCGATTTGCGTTTATCTGATCAGTGTAAAACCCATTCAAGCCGAAGAAGAGACCAGTGCAGCAGTCGTCCTTAAGAACCTGCAGGCTGGGGTACGTCAGCTTTTTAGCACGCCAGTATTGCGCTCATTGTTCTCAGTGCAGGTGGTTGTATTGATTGCCTTCGGCTTGTCAAACACATTGTTATTACCCTTCGCGCTCAAGGCGTTGAAGGCGACCGAATTCGAATACGGCTTGCAGGAGGGTTTGACCTCCATCGGATTCGTCGTAGCAAGTTTATTGATGGCAAAGGTGTTCGACCGCCTGCATGCGGGCGCGTGGCTGGCGATCAGCTTTATTGGCATGGGATTGATCGGGGTCATTTATTCGTTCCTGGACTCTGTCCCGCTCGCCATCGCTTTGATCACATTCTCGGGCTTCTTCAACGCTCCTTCCTCCATTGGGCGGCGCGTGATCGTGCAGCGCAATACCCCTCCCGAAATGCGCGGACGTGTGAGCAGCGCGTTCTTCGTAGCGCGGGATGTGTTGTTCCTGATCGGTATGAGCGCGGCTGGCCTGGCAGACTATATCGATGTCCGGCTGTTATATCTCATCAGCGCGTTGATGCTGGTCCTGGCAGGGAGTGCTCTGTTATTCATGCCCGAGTTGGGCCAGTCGCGCGCCCAGTGGAAACGGACAATAGACTTACTGAGAGGCGTCGAGGCGGCGCCCAGGCTGGGGGCAGGCCGACCCGCTACAATGTCAGAAGTTGAGCGGTTTATCGGTCACCTGCCTGAGTTGATGGCGATGAGTCCAAAGGAACGCGCACAACTGGCATCCGATACGCTGGTTGCGGAGGCGCAAGGCGGCAAGCTGGTAACCTATCGCGGCGAGGCGAGCGATGCGGCCTATTTCATCCTGAAAGGAAGTGTGGGCGTCGGCTATATCAAGGATGAGGAGTATCTCATTCTGAATTACTTGCATGAAGGTGACTTCTTTGGGGAAGTAGCAGCCTTGACCGGAATGCAGCGCACGGCAAACATTATCACAGAGGAAGATTCGGAATTCCTGATCCTGCCTTCCAAAGTGTTGAAACGACTCACGCAGCGATATCCCAGCCTGAACGTGATGTTCCATACCCTCATCGGCGAACGTCTCAGCCAGACCGAGCTTCCACGCGGCACAAATTTCGATCAGCAGTTATTGCGTGACCTGCGCACGAGTCAACCTGATATGGAAACATAACCATCGCTGGTGTAAGGTTACAGTATGATTAGTTTTGGAAGAGGTAATTGCAAGTAATACATACTTCAGTCTGTCACCCTGAGTGACAGTGAAGGGTCTCTGAGATGATCATAGCGATTCTTCGCGGAGGTTATCTCGAGCCTGTCGAAGGGCGAAAAGCGACATTTCGCAGGCATACCGACAGATCAGAGGATTAGGAGCATCGGGAATGACAAAGCGGTCGCCAACCGAAGGCAAGATACCTATGAAAATCAAGCCAAAGTCGTCTCCTGCGAGTGCCGAGAAAATGACCAGGAGAGCTAAACTCGTTAAATCTAAGCGCGCATCACAAACGGTTGAACAACAACTAGCTCAACGAGAAGATGAACTTGCCATCCTCAATGCCATTCAGCAGGGACTTGCTTCAAATCTGGATTTCCAAGCCATTGTGGATCTGGTGGGTGATAACTTACGTACCCTATTCGACACGGGCGAGCTTGGAATCACATGGTACGAAGAAAAAACTGACTCGATGTACGCGCTTTACGCATTTGAACACGGCAAACGAATTAACATTCCGCAAGTTCCATTTCCATTACCCCCGGTCTTAAGAACCATTATAAAAACAGGTCAGCCATTGATCGCTCGTGGCGCAACGGATTATGAAAGACTTAAAATTAGACCGCTTCCCAATACGGATCGGAGTAAAGCTCTCATTGTTGTCCCTGTCATCATCAGTAGTGATCACATACTTGGCTTTATATCTATAGAAAACCATGAACGGGAAGACGCCTTCGGTGAGTCCGAATTACGCTTACTGACCACCATTGCTGCCTCGCTGGGAACTGCGCTCGAAAACGCCCGTCTCTTCGATGAGACCCAGCGCCTGCTCAAAGAGACTGAACAACGCGCCGCTGAGCTTGCCATCATCAATAGTGTGCACGCTGCTCTTGCTGCTGAACTCAACATTCAGGATATCTACGAAGCTGTCGGCGACAAGATTCGCGAAATCTTCCATCAGGGAGACGTGGGCATTTACATCTATGACCCCAAGACGGATATGCTTCACTTTCCCTATGTATACGAAAATAGCGAACGCATCACAATCAATTCTGAATCCCTGGGTGAAGATGGCTTCAGCGCACATGTGATCCGCGCCCGTGAAACACTGGTGATCAATGAAAACATGGCGCAAGAGATGGAGAGATTTCATAGCGTTAACTTCGCAGGGACAGGCATGTCGAGATCCGCTGTCTTTGTCCCACTTGTGGTTGGCGATCAGGCACATGGGCTGATTAATTTGGTTGATAATGAACAGGAACACGCCTTCAGCAACTCAGATGTGAGCCTTCTGCAAACACTGGCCAACAGCATGAGCATTGCCCTCGAAAACGCCCGCCTCTTCGACGAGACGCAGCGCCTGTTTCGGGCCGAACAGCAACGCGCTGCGGAACTTGCGATCATCAATAGCGTGCAAGCCGCACTTGCCGCCGAACTCAATATTCAGGGTATTTATGAAGCGGTGGGTGATAAGATTCGCGAGATTTTCCACAACACTGATATGAGTATCCGTATCTATGATCGTAAGACGGATCTTGTTCACTTCCCATATTATTATGAAAAAGGCGAGCGAATCACTGTGGAGTCAATCCCCCTTGGCAATCGAAAAGGTTTTACGCCCTATGTCCTTCTTACTGGCGAGACCGTTGTCGTGAACGAGAACATAGAAGAAGAAGGCAAAAAATATGGAAGTTACATTCTACCTGGCACAGGGGATTCAAAGTCCGAACTCTTTGTACCTTTAATCTTGGGAGGACAAGCCCGCGGATTAATTAACTTGAGCAACTATGAGCGTGAGCATGCCTTCAGCGACTCCGATGTGCGCCTTCTACAAACTCTTGCTAACTCAATGAGCGTCGCGCTCGAAAACGCGCGTCTCTTCGACGAGACCCAGCGCCTGCTCAAGGAGACCGAACAGCGCGCGCAGGAACTCTCCGCGATCAGTACGATCAGTCAGGCTCTCGTGGCGGAGACGGACCTCGAACCTATGATCCAGCTCATTGGACGTCAGACGAGGGACGCGTTCGACGCGGATATCGCCTATGTGGCATTGCTCGATCCGCAGACGAATCGGATTCGTTTCCCATATCAGCACGGCGACAATTTTACTGTCCTGAAGCTGGGCGAGGGGCTCACCAGTAAAATCATCCAGACCGGTGAACCACTGCTCATCAATAAAGACATCCAGGATCGCCGCGAACAATTGGGCACGACACTGATCGGCAGGGAGTCGCTTTCCTATCTGGGCGTCCCGATCAAATCGGGTCGCGAGACCATCGGTGTGTTAAGTGTGCAGAACAGCAGTGCGGAAGGCGTGTTCGATAACAATGACTTGCGATTGCTGACGACGATTGCCGCCAACGCCGGCGCCGCGATCCATACTGCGCAACTGCACGCCGAGACACAGCGCAACGCAAATCAGATGGCGACCATTGCCAATGTGGGGCGCAATCTCTCTGCTACGCTGGAATTAGATACTGTAACAAAAACGGTTGTGGAAAATGTGCATGAGCTCTTCAGCGCGCGCGATACAATCCTGCGCCTGATCGACGAGGATGGCAGATCATTACGAACTGCTCTCGCGCTCGGTGTGTATGCCAATGAGAATGCCGCCGATTCGATGACACTCGGCGAGGGGATCACAGGAAGTATTGCGCAATCAGGCATCGCCGAAGTGGTGGACGATGTGGAACTCGATCCGCGTGGTGTACACGTGGCTGGCACGCCCGATCAGGAGGAAGTCCCTGAAACGATGATGGTAGCACCGCTCATTGCGAGCAACCGCACCATCGGTGTGCTGTCTGTGTACAAGGACCGCACCGCCGGTTCTTTCTCGCAGGTGGATCTGGATTTCCTGGTAGGTCTGGGACGACAAGCGGCAATTGCGATTGAGAATTCACGTTTGTTCGATGAAATCCAGACCCGAAACAGCGAAATCACTGAGTCGCTCGAACAACAGACGGCCACGAGCGAAATCCTGCGCGTCATCGCCAGCTCACCCACCGATATTCAGCCCGTACTTGATTCAGTTGCGAAGAATGCCGCTCGCCTCTGTGAAGCAAATGATGTGCAGATCTACAGTGTAGACAAAGCCATGCTTCGACAGGTTACACATTATGGTCCCCTGCCAGCTCTGCACGATGGGGAGACATTGCCGCTCGTGCGTGAATTAGTGACTGGGCGGGCGGTTCTGGAAAATAGAACGATCCACATCAGGGATATGCATGAACTACCCGAATCTGAATATCCTATCAGTTATCGGCTTCAAAAGCGCCTGGGGCATCGGACAGCCCTGTCCACACCCCTGGTCCGGGACGGCAATGCAGTCGGCGCCATTGTTGTACGTCGAAATGAAGTGCGTCCGTTTACCGAAAAACAGATCGCACTCCTTCAAACTTTTGCCAGCCAGGCAGTGATCGCCATTGAAAACGTGCGTCTCTTTAAGGAGGCCCAGGAAGCCCGCGCCGCGGCGGAAGCTGCCAATAAAGCCAAGAGCACATTCCTCGCCAATATGAGTCACGAACTGCGCACTCCCCTGAATGCTATCATCGGCTTTACCAGAATCGTCCGTAAGAAAGCCAATGGCGCTCTCCCGGAAAAACAGCTCCAAAATCTGGATAAGGTTCTTACCAGCTCCGAACACCTGCTCGGTTTGATCAATACCGTGCTCGATATCGCCAAGATCGAAGCTGGGCGTATGGATGTCATGGCCGCCAACTTCAGCGTCCGCATGCTAATGGATCAATGTGCCAACCTCGCCACCCCCCTGCTCAAGGCGCGGGTAAGACTTGAAAAGGATATAGACCCCGACGCAAGTATCATCTATTCCGATCAGGACAAGATCAAACAGATTGTCTTGAATCTACTCAGCAACTCTGCCAAGTTCACACGGGAGGGCAAAATCGTGCTGGCACTGCAAAGACAGGGCGACCTCTTGAAGATCTCCGTCACGGATAGCGGCATCGGCATCAGCGAAGAGGCACTGGGCCGCATCTTCGAGGAATTCCAGCAAGCCGATACCAGCACCACGCGCCAATATGGCGGCACAGGGCTGGGACTCGCTATCAGCCGCAACCTCGCCCGTCTGCTGGGCGGGAATTTGACAGCAACCAGCGAAGTTAACAAGGGCTCAACATTCACCCTCACCCTTCCATTTCAGTACGGAAAAAAACCAGTCACGGCCTCCGATAACAAAAAGGATTCCGTCCAACCCGCCGATTTTCACGGCCCGGTAGGCTCAGCGAAAAAACGCATCCTCGTTATCGATGATGATCCCGACGCGGCCTATCTATTGCAGGAAAACCTCAGTCAAAACGAGTTCACAGTGATCGGTGCGCCGGACGGCCAAGCGGGTCTGCAAATGGCTAGAGATGGACAGCCCGATGCCATCCTGCTTGATGTTCTCATGCCCGAAACTGATGGCTGGCAGGTGCTCAATGACCTGAAAATGGATGCGGCAACGGTAGAGATTCCGGTGATCCTTCTGACGATTGTGGATAAAAAAGCATTGGGCTTCAAGCTTGGTGCGGCGGCCTATCTACTCAAGCCGCTGGACCCCACCGTTGTGCTGGAGACTCTCCGTCGCGTGATCGGTGAGAAAGGTCATCCACATAAACATATTCTGATTGTAGACGATGACCCTCATGTGGTTGAAATGCTGCGACAAACTCTTCCAGAATCCGATTTCGAGTTGACTTGTGTTGAAGATGGCGAGGCCGGCTTACAGGCAGTCGAAGCGCGGCATCCCGATGTTATCCTGCTCGATCTGATAATGCCCAAACTCGATGGCTTCGGCGTCATCGAACGGATGCGCGCGAATCCTGAACTGCGAGACATTCCGATCATTGTGATCAGCGTCAAGGAACTCAGCGCGGAAGAATCCAAAACGCTACGGGAAAGCGTTGCCTTTGTGATGAAAAAGCAGGGCTTCGATGGCGATTTGTTGAAAGAGGAAATCAATAGCGTGGTGAAGAGATATGACCATGCAAACCATTGAAAACAGGGAGACTTTATGAAGACCATATTGATTGTAGAAGACACGGAACTCAACATCGACCTCCTCACGCAAATCCTCGAGGATGACTACAGCCTCCTGATTGCAAAGGACGGTGCAGAAGGCGTACGCATGGCGCAGGAAAATCGTCCCGACCTCATCCTTATGGATATTTCGCTCCCCGTCATGGACGGGTATGAAGCCACACGCCGGATTCGGACCACGTTGGCCTCCACGCCCATTATTGGGTTATCTTCCCACGCCATGCAAGGTGATGCAATGAGCGCGAAGGAGGCGGGTTGCAATGATTACCTCACCAAGCCGGTGGATGAAGATCTGCTATTAAAAAAATTGAAGGAATATCTGGGCTAACCCATGCAACAAAAACCTAAAGTGCTGATCGTGGATGACGAACCTCTTAACGTGGACTACCTCGAACAGGAACTCGAGGATTTGAATTACTCCATCCTCACTGCAAGCAACGGCCGCGAAGCACTCGACAAGATCCAAAGTGAACGACCTGATCTGGTCCTACTCGATATCATGATGCCTGTTCTCGATGGCTTTGCTGTGCTGGCTCAAATCAAGGCAGATCCGCTCCTGCGCGATATTCCCGTGATTGTCATTTCTGCTGCAAATGACCTCGAAAATGTGGTCAAGGGAATCCAACAGGGCGCAGAGGATTATCTGCCCAAACCGTTCGTGCCGACTCTCCTGCATGCCCGTATCTCTGCCAGCCTGGAGAAAAAATCGTTGCGCGACCAGCACAGAAAACTGTTGCACACCTTCGCAACTGACGAGGTGGCTGAAGAGCTCATGAAAAAAGGCTTCAGCCTGGGCGGTCGAAACATGAACGCCACGATCATGTTTGCGGACATCCGCTCCTTCACCACCTACGCGGAGCAACATGAAGCCGCGGAGGTGATTGAATTGCTCAATTCCTATTTCGCCACCATGTTCAAGCCCATTTCAAGTCATGGTGGAATCGTGAACCAAATTATTGGTGATGGATTGATGGCGTTGTTTGGCTCAGTTGGAAAAACGAATGATTATCGGACACAAGCTGTGCTGACAGCGATTGAGATGATAAACATGCTTACGAATTTCAATCAGGAAAGAGCGGCTGAAAATAAGGCCCCAATCCATATTGGCATCGGTATCGCCTCAGGTACAGTTATGGCGGGTTATGCAGGCACGCAGCATCGCGCCACCTACACCTGCGTTGGGGATACGGTGAATCTTGCGGCGCGCATCGAAAGCCACACTAAGGTCGCGGGTCGTTCCATCCTGATTGATGCAGAAACCCGCGCCAGCCTGCCCGATTCCATGTCTGTAGATTTAGTTGGTGAGGTCACCTTCAAAGGGAAGAGTATTCCTGTTCAGATTTATTCTGTTCGAACAGGGTAGATTTGTGAAACGCCGATGGAGTGAACGTTCAGTTCAGAAGATTCCCCCAAATCTACGGCCTACACCGACATCTCTCGCAACCGACGTGAGAGGCTGCTCAAAACAGCCAGCGAGACATCCGGGCGTTCGCGCAAGATACTTTTGAAGGTCTCGCCATCAATGGCTAATACGCGTACGTCGCTTTGCGTAATCAGTGAGGCAGAGCGTGGCGCCGATTCGATGATCGCCATTTCCCCAACAAAATCGCCTGTGCCGCGTTGCGCAAGCACCTGATCAATTCCGTTCGCGGATCGCACAACATGCAAGCGTCCTTCGACGATCACGAACATCATATTGCCTTCATCGCCCTGGTGAAAGATCACGGTGTTCTGGGGATACCATTCCTCACGTGCGACCTCAGCGACCAGCTTCAAATCTTCCGGAGAAAGATCGGCAAAGATGGGTATCTCACGCAGTAATAAAATGCGCTCCAGGATGGAAACGGTTTTCAGAGTGGCCATGGATTTCTCCTCGTCAAATTGAGTCAATGCTCCAAGCGCGGCTTCGCGCAGAAACGAGTCCGTACCTGATTTCAACTGATGAAGCAGCGGAACGAATTCGTTCAAGCCAAGTTCGGATGTGGAACGCAACGCCAATACTCGAAGCCAGGGATCTGTGCTTTTCAATAACATCGCAACCACATCCGATGTATTGGATGGCTGCGGTTCCTCTTCGAGCAGGGCCACTACGCTTTTCGCAAGCTGTCTATCGCCAATCGTATCCAGCGCTTCGAGAGCAGCCGCGCGGTTTTCGATATTCGTCCCGTTCAAGCTCTTGCGGACCAGTTCCATCGTATGCGTATCGCCAAACAAACCGACGGTCTTGATCAGCCGTCCTTCACAAAGGGAGGCTTGTACACGCAAACAATTGCGCAGGAAACTAGTGGCTGGACCTGAGGCTGGAATGCTGGCAGACTGATTCCGTAGCAGCCGCGCGCGGCCCGTTTCACGCCTGGCATACTCTCGAAGCGGGAAAAGCGATTCTGGATTCCCGGGAGCGAGTGCGTCGAGGGCAGAATCTCTATGAGTGTTTTCAGCTTTAAAAAATTCAAGCACAAACTCGCGGCTTTGGTTACTGCGATTGCGTAACGATCTTGCGACAGCTTGCTGAACGCTTTTATCCGGGTCGGCCAGATACTGAACCAGCATCTTGCTGATCGATTCGCCATGCATGTTTCCAAGCGCGTTCACAGCAGCGCGACGAATCGTAGGGGATGGATCAGCAAGCGCACGAAATATGAGCTGGGTATCGAAAGAGGAATTAAGGGATGAGGCTATTTTGGCGACCGTCTCCAGGGCCAGAATACGAACATGGGAATCTTCAGAATTAAGTTGGAGACTCAAATTTTGCATGGCCTCCTCAAAACCACCAAGTTTGGTCAGGGCAATGATGGCTTTATTTTGAACTGCTAAAGATGGATCGTGCGTCATCAGGGCAGAAATTCTCGGGATCAAATCGGGGGAAGAGCTCACATTCAGCTTCGGGAGAACAGTCACTGTTTCTTCACGGACACGTTCATCGGGATCTTCGAGCAGGCGGATGATCTCACCAATGGCCGAGTCTGCGTACAATATCCCCAGCGAGGAAACCGCCGAGGCGCGCACAGCAGGCTCCGGGTCAGCGAGGAGGCGGATGAGATGTGGGATGGCCGAGTCCAATTCCATCCTTCCCAGCATTTCGGCCGCCAGGCGACGCGTCGTCGCTTTTGGATCCTGCAAGGCTCGTAGAGCGATATCAAACGCGGCAGCATCGTTTTGAAATCCGCTGAATGCAGCTTCGCTCGCGCTGAAAACCTCAACCCGACCCGCTTGTAATGCCTCTACGAGTGCCTGAGCATACGCGGAACGCATCCGCCATACAAAGAAACCACAAATCAGTGCCACAAACGCACCTATCAAAAAAATCTGCTGAACCGTAAAAACTTTATCGGCAATGATCAAAAGGGCGCCGGAAAGCACCACGCCGATCTGCGAAGGAACACCATTGTTGAAAGCCAATACCTGTCCGCGTTTTTGGGAGGGGACAACGTTAAATAGCGCATTCCAGGCTGTCCCGGCAATGCCCGCCAGAACGACAAGCTGCACAAAGCGTGCGACGGCCGCTCCATTGAGATCATACCGGAGGGTAAAAATTGCGAAGCTAAAAAGATAAGCCAGCGGCATGAGGAAAACGCTATTGATAATACCCAGCCGTGTAAAAATGCGGTTGGCCAGGAAAAGTGAGACCAAAAAAGTTGCGGCTGTTGTAATGCTGTTGAATAGCCCGAAAAAGCCAGCGACTCCGGCTTCATCTGGAAACGAGGTCGTGACAACTTTATTGAATGGAAAAGCAATGGTGAAGAAAAGTACCGAAAACAAGATGGAGGAGTACGCAATCAGACGCATTAATGGCGAGATACGGACAAAATCAAAACCCGCGCGCAGGTCATCCAATAAGCTTGCTGGATGACCCAAAGTCTTTTCCCTGCGCAAATAGGATTTTGCGATCAAGCGAGTGACATAAAATGCAATACCAAGCAGAAATGCATATAAAAAGAGCAGGTTGTCCGTGCCCAGAAGTTTGGCGATGAAGCCCGTAAGGGCATTCCCAAGTACGCTGCCGAGAATGCCGGCACTGGTGAATAACGGAAACAGCCGTTTTGCCTGACGTGCATCGCATACTTCCCCCGCGACATTCCAGACAAATGTACCAAGGATTCCACCCATACCGTTCACAGTCAACCATAAGACAGGATATAAAAAGGGAAGCGACAAGATCAGCGCGGCCCGTTCGATGATCAGCAGTGCCGCAAAAGCGGAAATGACCCATAGGAAAAATCTGGCTTTTTCAAAACGCCCCAGCCCTGCGGAATAGGCCATGGTGATGACGAATGTCAGCGCACCTGCCGCCATATACATATAAGGCAGATAGTCCACGCCGAAGCGCAGGAGGAACAGCGCCGACGCGGCGTTATCCCCCATTCCCTGTCCAGCTTGAATACATGCAAAGAGTAAAGCCACCAAAACGACAAGGCGACCTTCATCGAGGCGGACCTTTAAGAGAGCTGCAAGACGATTCTGCATTAGAAAGAGAGCACACCCAGCTGCTGCAACAAACTGACTCCGTCCTCTTCACCCCAGTGTTCTACAATCTTGCCGTTTGCAATCCGGGCAATGTACATTCCTGTGAATGAAACGTGCTTCCCCGTTGCAGGAATACCCATGAAATTCCCAGTATTCGTACCGCTCATCGTGATTCGCGCGGCCACCTTATCGCCTTCGGCAAATATATCCTCGATGATCGTTTGATAATCAGGGAATCCTGCAAGCATGATTCGATGTGCGGCTTTTGCACCCTCGAGGCCTGTGGGAATTCCAGACATGATTTTAGGTGTACGCAAGTCCTCTGACACGACCTCTTCCAGAGAAGATAAATCATTGCTGTTATAAATTTCCTGATAACGTTGAACGATCTTCTTATTTTCTTCTGCTGACATGCTGATTCTCCTCTCTGGGTTTATCGCCTCAGAGCCTGGACTCGAGGCTGGTTTAGGAAAGAATCACTAAGCCCAACTTCATATAGCGAGTCTGAAATCTGTTGAATAAGGGTCTGTGCTTCTTTTTGATCTGCCTCAGCTTCCTCATCTTTTCCAAGATGAATATTGACCGTGGACAGGCTCGCTAAAACAGACCAGAGTTGAGGTTTCGCATTGAGCTTTTTGGCTATTAAGCAGGCTTCAGTTAAAACCTTACGTGCCTCGTCCAGTCGCTCCAACCCGATTAATGCGTTTCCTTTCCAGCGCAGCACGTCAGGAATATCCACCCGGGTCAAAGGAATTACTTCGCTCAACAGATCATCAGACAACTTGAGCCCTAACTTGTAGTCCCTTTTTGAAACTGCAAGCTCGATGTTTGCAAGACAAAGAAAAATGGTATAACGCGCATACGGAATCGAGATGGGTTCAAAGAGTGCGTCCCCTGCAAACTGGATCGCGGAGCCAACATCACCCTGCAGCAAATGCATGCGGATCTTGGCCGCCTGGGGAAACGCCTTCCAGGCTGGCTGTTTCGCCTCAGCGACCTGTAGAGCCTGCTCGATTAAGTCATACCCTCTTTCAAATGCACCACTATAAGCATAGAACCAGGCCAGTTCTGAGCGCAGGCCAATGCTACTGGCAATCAGGCCCGCGGCGTCTGCGAGTTTGATACTTTGCTCCGCCAGTTGGATACCCTTTCCCAGCTGACCGACCTCAAGATAAAAAAACGACATCAGCATCTGATCGTAAGACTGTCCCCATAAATTTTCGATCTTTTCTGTGATCTGCAATGCCTCCTGACCGCACTTCAAAGCTCGCTCAAAATCACCTGCATTGAAACGTGCCTCGGCCTCGGAGCCCAGGCTATCTGCAAGCATGACCTGATGATCCAGCATGCGCCACAATTCGCGCGCTTCCTGGATCACCTCATAGGCTTTATCGAATTCTCCTCGGCAGGTATAGAGCCGGCATAAATCATTCAACACAAACGCAAGTTGCTCACGGTCATGCGATTGGCGCGCCAGGCTGAGCGCAAGCTTTCCGTGTTCCAATGCCTGATCCAAACGTTTGGAGAATAAGTAGGTGAGCATCAGGTTCCAGCTTAATTTCGCTTGTGCAGCAAGGTCACCGATCTCGCGTGAAATATCAAGCGCCTGAAGCAATAATTGCTCACTGAGCGCTGAATTGTGTATCTGTGAGAAGATCGAATACATGGTGGCCTTTGCCATCAGTGCAGCCATCTCAGTGGATCGTTCTCCACGCTCACGCCCAAACGTTTGCATCTCATCATAATTTTGCAAAGCCTGTTCATAACGTCCGCTTAGCTCCAGCGCTGACCCTAATTGCGTGTAAAGTTTTGTGATTTGTTCGGCAGGGTTACCATTCCGCCTGGCAACTTCAAGGGCGCGACGAAAATGGGTCGCGGCTTCAGCGTTGGCATACAACCGGGCAGATTTTTCACCCGCCATCACATCATATTGGAGTGAGCGTACATCCTGGGCAGCATAAAAATGATGAGCGATCAGCGGGGCAAATTCCTCAATGCGATTTGCATGAAGCTCTGCCAGTGTCTCGCCAATACGACGATGAAGCTCGGCTCGTTTCTTGATGAGAATGGAGTCGTAGGCAGCTTCCTGGATCAAAACATGCCTGAAGGCATATTCTTCACGGAATGGTTCTATCAGACTTGCTTCCTTTAGGATCTGGACTTGTGCATCAAACCCGCCGTTCAAGCTGGTCAACCTGTGTAAGACCCGCAAGTCAAATGAACGGCCAATGACTGCCGCGTTTTGCAGAACGTGTTTTGACAGGTCAGGCAAACGGTCAATGCGCGCGCCCAGTACCCCGCGCAACGTGCCTGGAAGCGAGATTTTCGCATCTTCACTGATCGTGCGCCAGTGATTGTTCTCGCGGACGATCTGATTCGTTTCGATCAGAGAGCGAATTAATTCCTCGATGAAGAATGGGTTTCCATTGGCTCGTTCGAGGATCATATCCCTGACATTTCTGGACAAACGATTCACGCCCAGTAAATTGTTCAGAAGGGTATCTGTCTGTTCCTCGTGCAGAGGTTCCAACGACAGGGAAACATGGTTGTCTGTTACGGTTTGTTGAACCTTCTGGATCGCCTCCCAACTCGCGGCGGATTTATCGGGTCGCAACATACAGATAAAGAGTATTGGCAGTGTGTTGATCATATCCGCCAGGCTGGATAACAAATTTAAGGAAGCTTCGTCCGCCCAATGCAGATCATCCAGAACGATTGCAATCGGACTCTCCTCTGCCAGACTGCATAAGTATCCGCGCGTCGCATCTATTATTCTTTGAACCAATGCTTCACCCTGGTAACCTGCTGCTTCCTGTAAACTTTCTTTGCTTTCTACGGCAAGCATGGCTTCCAAAAATGGAATATCTCCGCTGGCCAGTTTATATGTATCATAAACGTTTCGCAATTTCCGGCGGACTTCGGCAGGTGAGTCATTTTCGTAGGCCTGAATAGATTGACGGATCACCTGCCGCCATGGAAAATAACTGACCGAACGCGCGTAGGAAACCGCATCTCCTCGCAGCCAGAGAGCATTCAAATCCTCACTTGACTTGATAACCTCAGCAACCAAGGTAGACTTCCCAAGTCCGGCTTCCCCTATGACAGTGACAATCGATCCTGCTCCGATTTTCAATTGATCCAACTGTTGCTTCAGCAACGCCATTTGCGCATCGCGCCCAACCAGTGGAGAGGTCAATCCCTTCAGTCCACGCAAATGACCTGGACTCCTTTTCAATCCTAGTGGACGATACGTTTTGATCGGGGCGGCTTTGCCTTTGACCTCGACCTCGCCCAGGGCTTCAAAGTCGAATAACGGCGCAACCAGCTTGTACGTTTCATCGGAGATTTGAACAGTTCCAGGTACCGCGGTCTGTTCCATACGGGCAGCCAGATTGATCGCATCCCCTATCGCCGTATATTCCATCCGCAGATCGGATCCAATCGCCCCGACGACGACAAGGCCGGTATTAATTCCAACCCGCAGACCAAATTCGAGGCCATGCTTGAGACGAATGTCTTCCGCATAATCTTTGATCTCTTCCTGAATTTCCAACCCTGCAAGTATGGCGCGCTGCGGATCATCCTCATGCGCAATCGGGGCGCCGAAGAAAGCCAGGATCGCGTCACCCATCAGGCGCGGCACGGTACCTTCAAATTTATAGATCGGACGGATCATATATTCAAAGATCCCATTCATGATCTCCGACCATACCTCGGGGTCCACTCTTTCTGCCGCGGCAGTCGACCCTTTGACATCGCAGAATAACATCGTGATGACTCGCCGTTCCCCCACCATCGCATCCTGGGCGCGGGCGGCTACGAACTTTGTCATTAACTCGGGCGGGATAAATTTATCCAGGGATGGAGTCTTCCCTCGGCTTTCACCTTCCCCCGTCGCAGTTGATGCTGTCGCAAGCGAAGCCCCGCAGTTCATACAAAACTTAGCTGCGTCTGGATTGGTCGTTTGGCAATTGGGACATTTCATTCCATCACAACCTTGAGCCAACACATGTCGTTCTGAAAAAACTGATAAGACCTGTCTTATTCTAGCATATTTGATTCTTACAAATCATTGTCCCTGGAAAACAAAATTGCAGTGACAACAGAACTGACATCCCAGCTTCAGTCAAGAGCTATGGAACATACGCTCAATGATTGAACGGTCCGCGCACCTGGATCATGATTGATCTGGCAGATCAGCTTTCAGTTGAAAGGCTGCGAAGAAATCTGAACAAGATCAGACACTCCGGAAATGATAGAGAAATCGTAAATGAAGAGCCCAGTTCGATGGAAAACTTCTAAAAGAGATAGAAATAGTGTAATTTATTATTTACATCATCTCATTTTTTTGTGACAAATGTAACTAGATTCTATGAGCATGATATGAAAGAATGTAAGCGCTTACTGTAACCGCTTACAGCAAGTCACCACAAAAAGATGACTCGTCGCTCCTCTTCTGTCACGATCTATGATGTTGCACGGCAGGCAGGTGTCTCCGTTGCCACTGTAAGTCGTTATATCAACCAAAATGCACCCATTTCCATCCAGGTCGCCGAGCGATTGGATAAGGTCATGACCGAGTTAAGATATGTTCCCCATGCCGCGGCTCGTCATCTTGCTTCCAAAAAGACTCGGGTGGTGGGACTCTTGCTCAACAATTTGCATAATGATTTCTTCGTCCCCCTTCTGAACGGCGTCGAAGCTGTGGTCCGTCAAAAGGGATATAACCTCATCGTAGCGACCTATCACGCAAACAGCCGCGAGCATTCCCAGCCCCCAATTGGTCCACACAATACGGACGGTCTACTTGTTTTTTCAGATGGTTTGGTTGACGACGATCTGGCAAACCTGAATGAGTGTGGTTTTCCGATGGTATTGGTCCATCGTACCCCTCCTCCTGCCCTGTCGATCCCAAGCGTTACTGTTGAAAATGTTCAGATCACCCGGCAGTTGGTGGAACATCTGATAAAGGTTCATGGCAAAAGGCGCATTTTGTTTATGCGAGGCCCCCTCTCCCAGGAGGACTCGGCGTGGCGTGAAATGGGGTATCGATCTGCTCTCCAGGCAAATGGAATTCCAGTCGATGAAAATTTAATGCTCAATGGTGATTTCGAACGTGGGATTGCGTATGAAGTCCTGAATGATTATTTGGGCAACGGAGAACAGGTTGCGTTCGATGCTGTATTTAGCGGTGATGACGATGCAGCCATTGGAATCCTCAAGGCATTACACCAGCATGGACTGAGAGTGCCTGAGCAAGTGGCTGTGATTGGATTTGACGATCTCGGGTTCGCACCTTTTCTGAACCCACCTTTGACAACCGTGCGCGCCCCAACAGAAACGGTAGGGAGACTCGCTGCCGAAAGACTGTTTGCCGTCTTGGAAAACCAGCCCGCAAGTGAAACGATCATCCTCCCCACTGAGATCATCTACCGCCGTTCATGCGGCTGTCCATACTGATAAAACAAACATAAAGGAGGTGAAGCCCTCGTAAATAACTGTCCATGACCCTCAACCATCTCTGTTCCATTCAAATCCTATGAGGAGAAATTTCACAATGAAGAAACTTTTGTATGTTCTGTCCCTGTTGATCATCGCAACGATGGTCCTTGCAGCCTGCGGCACACCCGCAGCAACAGAAGCTCCTGCGGCGACCGAAGCTCCCGCCGGACAACCCGCGGCCACGGAAGCCCCTGCGGCGACCGCAGCACCCGCTGAAGTAACTGATCCGAATACCCTGCCCCGCGAAGAGACCTTGTACTTCAATGGTCAACAGTGGGGTCCGGTTGTTGGCTGGAATCCTTTCTCCAACAGCAACAATAATGCCATGGCGATTGCCCAGCAGGATAATGCCCGTGTCATTATGTTCGAAACCCCATATCTGTACAACATGCTCGATGGCAAGCAGTATCCTCTTTTGGCGGATGGCGATTACCAATGGAACGCCGATCGCACTGAGATCACCTTCAAGATCAAGCCCGCTGCCAAGTGGAGCGATGGTACCCCGGTGACCGCAGAAGATGTTGCATATACCTGGGCCACCCATATCAAATACAATACACCGACTGGCGCTGCCAACATCGACTACATTGAAAACATCGAAGCAGTTGATCCTCAGACGGTCGTTGTCAAAGCCAAGCTGGATGACAATGGCAAAGCAGTCAATCCGCTGCTCGTCGCGGCTTACCTGAGCAACAATTACGTCATCCAGGAAGCTTGGACCAAAACACTGGAAGCCCGCGTTGCCGGCGACGCCACCGCACTTTTGGCTGATCCCGCGGAGGATGTCGTTTATTCCGGACCCTATCACAAATTCTTCGCTGACGATTCAAAGGTTGTCTACATCCGGGATGAGAATTACTGGGGTCAGGATGCCTCCATGTGGGGCAAGCTGCCCGCTCCGAAGTACCTGGCCCATACGATCTTCAAGGATAACGCTGCCGGTACAACCGCTCTGCAGGCCGGTGAAGTGGATGTATCACAGCAGTTCAACTCCAACGTTCAGGATCTGTGGCTGAAAGATAACCTCCCCATTTCAACTTATTTGCCAGAGGCTCCTTATGGCATTGGTGCCAGTCTCCCAACCGCTTTCTTCAATCCGGATTCCTACGGTTTGGATCAGATTGCGGTCCGCAAGGCGATCGCCATTGCAGTTGACTATCCCACCATCATTGCCAACGCGATGACCAACCAATCGGCAACCTTCAATCAGGTTCCGCGCTCGCTGATGAACCCCACCGCTGGCGAACAGGCTCTCTACGATCATGAGGCCGTCGCTGATTTACAGTGGGCCGGCAACGACATCGAAGGCGCCAAGAAACTCCTCGATGAAGCTGGCATCAAGGATTCTGATGGTGATGGCTGGCGTGAATACAAAGGCCAGAAACTTACTTATGTCGCCACCTGCCCCAATGGCTGGTCCGACTGGCAGGCTGCAATTGAAGTAGTGGCTGCCGCTGGAAAAGAGATCGGGATTGACATCACGACCAACTATCCTGAATGGTCTGTATATCAAACCGTGGTTACCAAATCAGATGCTGCTCTGCCTGAAGGCTATGACATCTTCATGATGTGGAGTGACGGCGCAGGTCCCACCCAACCCTGGGGACGTATCCGCAAGCTGATGAGCTCTGAATTCATCGGTATGGCGAGCAACTGGAATGGCAACTGGGGCAAGTACTCAAACCCGGATGCGGATGCCTTGATCCAGGCAATCCCCGCTGAAACCGATTCCGCCAAGTTGAAGGAAATGTACACAGAATTGGTCAAGATCTACCTCACCGATATCCCGTCCTTCACGCTCATGTACCGCCCGCAATCGTTCCATACTGTGAACGAGAGCGTTTGGACCAACTTCCCGCACGATGGAGATGGCACCAATCCACCCGTCCCGCCGCTCGACCTGACTGATGGCTGGAGCATTGCAGGGCTCTATAACCTGACGTTGGTTAGCGAGTAAAAAATAGTTTCATAAAACAGCCATGTCCCGCTCACCCGGGATATGGCTGTTGATTATTGTTATGCGGAGGTGTTGGCTTGAAACAATACCAAAAGTATTTTCTCAATAAACTAGGTTGGTACCTGATTACCCTGGTTTGTGCATTTATCCTGAATTTCACCCTGCCGCGCCTGATGCCAGGGGACCCTGTGCGAGGCATCGTATCCAGGGTGGCTCAAGGCATGACCAACACGACCGGGATTCAAGCGATTTATGAACAATATTCAGAATTGTTTGGCACCAACAAACCCATGCTCGAACAATTCTATCTATACGTGAGAAATGCGATTCGGGGTGATTTTGGTTTCTCCTTCAGCCAGTACCCCAGATCAGTGGCAGACGTTCTCGGAGCGTCTATCTGGTGGACGATCTGCCTGCAATTCCCGGCGATCATCGTCGGCTGGCTGATCGGCAACACACTCGGGTCATTGGCCGCCTATCTGAAGGGGGGCTTTGACCGAGTTATTATGCCGATCAGCATCTTTGTCAGCAGTTTGCCGGCCTTTGGCATGGCAGTCATTTTGCTGGTAATTTTTGCGGTCAATCTCAAATGGTTCCCCACATCCGGAGGCTATGGGTTTGACCTGATCCCCAATTTTAGCGGGAAATTTATTTGGTCTGTGTTCACTCATTATCAATTGCCATTCTGGTCGATTGTCTTGATCACGATCGGTGGTCAGGCGATCGGCATGCGCTCTATGGCTATTTATGAGCTGAATGCGGATTATGTGAAATACGCCCGTTTCATGGGCATCAAAGACCGCAAGATCGTCGGTTATGTCTTTCGGAATGCGATGCTGCCACAAATTACCGGTTTGGCGTTATCGATCGGAACCATGGCCTTTGGCGCGCTGGTGGCAGAGGTCATCTTTAGCTACCCGGGGCTGGGGTCTACGATCCTGACGGCTGTGTTGGGCGGAGATTACCCTCTAATCTCAGCCACTACATTGATCATCACACTCATGGTGCTGATTGCAAACTTCCTGATTGAGATCGTTTACGGCATTCTTGATCCACGCATTAAAGCCGCGCAGGCTGATTAAGGAAAGATCCGGTTATGAAATATATTCTTCGACAGATTTTCCGCTCTCCCAGATTTGTCTTTGGGTTTTCTATTTTTATGGGAATCCTGTTGATGGTGATCATTTATCCGTTGATCATCACAGAGTCCCCGTTGGCCATTATCGGTCAGGGTACCTTCTTCGAACCCGGGATTTATGTCAGTGTGTATGACAGTATTGGCGCTACACCCTATACCCTTAATCTGGACAATGCGGCTGCCAAGCGGATTGCCAGTAAGTTGAGCGAGGAGGACCGTCTTTCCATACAGGAATGGCTTGTGGCCGATGGGATTCCTGCCAGCCAGATCGACAGCACGGATACTCAAAAACTTTTGGATCAGTGGGTGAACAATTACGATCCCAAGAAGAATATTCCTGGGATGACGAATGCCAGGCGGAACTATTTTATCCGGCTCAATACCGCCCTTAAGGGACTTCTGTCCACGCAAGGGGTAAGCATCGCCGTAAAAAACGCGGAAACCGGCGCGCTTGAGGAGTCGGGTGTCGTCAAACTCTCTGATTATGTGAATGTCAGCAAGGTCGCGAGTGTGCGGGTGTTCCCGTTGGGAACCGATAACTTTGGCAGGGATGTGCTCACGGAATTGGTCGCGGCAACCAGCGTATCGTTGCGGATCGGTTTTGTTGCGGGAATCGTCGCAACTTTGATTGGTTTGACCCTGGGACTGCTGGCGGGTTATGTTGGCGGCTTCATGGATGACATGATTATGTTCATCACCAATCTCTTTACCGTGATCCCCAGCTTTGTGTGGTTGATCCTGATCTCGTTCAGCATCGGGCAGGACAAACGCGGCGCGTTTACGATTGCAGTGGTGATCGGCTTTACCTCCTGGGTATGGACCACCCGGGCGGTGCGGGCGCAGGTGATTTCTCTACGAAATCGCGACCACGTGAACCTGTCGAAACTTTCCGGGCATTCCCTGACTCACATCATCCTCAACGATATCCTGCCGTACATCGCTTCCTATGTCATCATGGCACTGATCCTGCAGATCTCCGCCGGTATCCTGTCAGAGGCTGGTTTATCGATCCTTGGGCTGGGACCGAGAACAACAGAGGTGCCAACGCTGGGTTTGATGATGAACTGGGCGATGATCTACCAGGCACAGATCATGGGAAAGTGGTGGGCGTACTTCCCCGTGATTATAGTCATTGCTTTGATCGCGTTCTCGTTGAATTTGATGAATACAGGTCTCGACCAGGTATTTAACCCGGCATTGAGAGACTAGGAGATTGACATGGCAAATACAATGCTAGAGGTTAATGAACTGACCACAAAGTACATCACCCGCTTTCACGAGGATGTGTACGCGGTGGACCATGTCTCGCTCAAAGTGGAAGAAGGAAGATCATTAGGCATCGCGGGAGAGTCAGGCTGCGGAAAGTCAACGCTGGCGCTCAGCTTGATGGGGTATTACTTCCCTCCGCTGCACTATACGAGTGGCGAGATCACCATCGATGGGCGCAATATCAGCGGGATGAAACCGGACGAGGTTCGTAAGATGATCCTGGGGGCCGAGGTCGCCTATATCCCCCAGGCTGCGATGAACGCCCTCAACCCCACCCGGAAGATCATCCACTTTATCGAAGATGTGATTCAGGAACATGACCTGTACGTTTCCAAGAAGGATATTTACGAACGTGCCCGGATCTTGTTCGAGACCCTGGGGCTGCCGGCCGAGGTGCTGGAAAAATATCCAGTAGAACTTTCGGGCGGGATGAAACAGCGCACGGTCATTGCGGTATCCGTGCTGCTTTTGCCAAAAGTGCTGATCGCGGATGAGCCTTCCTCGGCCCTGGATGTCACATCCCAGAAGATGGTCATTAAGATGCTGCGCCAATTGATGGAAACGGGCTTGATCAGTTCGATGATCTTCATTACGCACGAGCTTCCGCTCCTTTACAACGTGGCCGACGACATTATGGTCATGTACGCCGGGCAGATCGTGGAGAAGGGCACTGCCCACGAAGCCGTGTTTGACCCGCTCCATCCTTATTCCAAAGGTCTGATGGGCTCGATCATTGTGCCTGAAAAAGGGTTGCGGGAGGTCAAATTGACATCGATTCCCGGGGTACCCCCTAATCTTAAAAAACCACCGGCAGGGTGCCGGTTTGCCGAACGCTGCAAATTCGCCCGCTTTGAATGCGCGACAACCTCAGTCCCTCTGCGCGAGGCGGGCGGGGGCCGCGTCTACCGCTGCCTCCTGTCGGAAAAGGAACTGAGAGAAGCTTATGCCCGGGAGGCTGACAAACATGTCCTATGAAAAGAAAATTTGCCTGAGCACGTCCGGACTAACCAAGGTGTTTGGGTTTGGTCGTCAGAAAACCCTCGCGGTCGATCACGTGGATATGAATCTCTATGAGGGCGAAGTTGTTTCCATCGTGGGCGAATCGGGCAGCGGAAAGACCACGCTGGCGAAGATGCTGTTGGGGTTGATCAACTCTACAGAAGGTGAGATTTACTTCCAGGGGAAAAAGCGAGATATCAGTACACAGAGAAAGAAACAGGAATACTGGAAAGGGATTCAGGCGATCTTTCAGGACCCGTTCTCTTCCTACAATATCTTCAACAAGATCGATACTGTGCTTTTGGATTGTATTCATATGCGCGGCGGGCGGAAGCTTCCACTGTCAAAAAAAGTGGAACTGATGGCCGAGGCGTGCAGCTTTGTCAATTTGAAGTTCGAGGAATTGACCAACAAATATCCCTTTGAACTTTCCGGTGGACAGATGCAGCGCTTAATGATCGCCCGCATCTTCCTGCTCAAGCCGAAGATCCTGCTGGCAGATGAACCAACCTCGATGATCGATGCCTGTTCACGCGCGACTATCCTGGATATGCTGATGCAATTACGCAAGGAAATTGGGATGACGATCATTTTCATCACCCACGATATTGGCCTGGCTTATTATGTTTCGGACAGTGTATTTATCATGGAGCATGGAAAATTCGTTGAATGGGGATCGGCCGATGCGGTGATCCTTACCCCTAGAGAGCCTTACACGCAACGCTTGATCAATGACGTTCCGAAGATCTATGAGGAATGGGATCTCTCGACTGTGTAGGGATATATCCGGCAACATCTCGCTTCTTCCAGAAATTGAGCCTTTCGGCTCAATTTCCTTGTGATACGATATTAATACTCCAAGTGTGGAATGCATTCCGCTGCAGTCCAAATTCAAGCGAAGGTAAAATACAACAATGATGAAAAACATCCAATCCATCCTCTCCCAAATGACTCTCGAAGAGAAAGCTGCGCTTTGCACGGGAGCCAGCGCGTGGACAACAACTCCCGTCGAACGGTTGGGCGTTCCCGAATTGATCATGTCAGATGGCCCACATGGCGTTCGTCGTGTGCCAAACCTCAACTCATTGGCCATCGAAAGCCTGCCCGCCACCTGTTTTCCCACGGCATCCTGTCTCGCTTCCACCTGGGATGTGGAATTGCTCCACAAAATGGGTGAGGCCCTGGCCGAGGAATGTATCGCGCTCAATGTTGACGCCTTGCTCGGCCCCGGCGCGAACATGAAACGCTCTCCGCTGGGTGGCCGCAACTTCGAATATTTTTCCGAAGACCCCTACCTGGCCGGTGAAATGGCTGCCAGCCTGATCGAGGGGGTACAAAGCCGGGGTGTGGGCACCTCGCTCAAGCACTTTGCTGCCAATAACCAGGAATTCCAGCGCTTCAGTATTAACGCCGAAGTGGATGAACGCACCCTGCGCGAGATCTACCTGCCAGCCTTTGAAAAAGCCGTTAGACGGGCGAAGCCCTGGACAGTCATGTGCGCCTACAACAAGCTGAACGGCGAATACTGTTCAGAAAACCATACTCTGTTGACCGATATTCTCAAAAACGAGTGGGGCTTCGATGGACTGGTGGTCTCGGACTGGGGTGCAGTGCATGACCGCGTGGCCTCCCTTAAGAGTGGGCTCGATTTGGAAATGCCCGGCCCACAGGAGCGCCGCGTCAAGGCGGTTGTGGAAGCCGTCCGCTCCGGCGAACTGGACGAAACTGTCCTCGATGAATCGGTCCGCCGCATCCTGAATATTGTTTTCAAAGCCCAGGAAACGCCCAAAACCGGAACGTTTGATGTGAACGCGCATCACGAACTGGCTCACAAAATCGCCACCGAGGGCATGGTGCTGCTCAAAAACAATGGCCTTCTGCCCCTCAAGGGACAGCAGCACATTGCAGTGATAGGTCATGCTGCGGAACAGGCTCACTTCCAGGGCGGCGGCAGTTCACATATCAATCCGACCAAAGTGGCTGTCCCGTTCACGGAGCTGCAGGCGCAAGCCCCGAATGCCGAACTCACTTATGCCGAAGGCTACCCGACCGATAATTCCTTCCGACAGGACATGATTGACGAGGCTGTTCGGCTCACACAATCTGCCGATGTTGCCGTGCTCTATATCGCGCTGCCCACCTTCAAAGAATCCGAAGGGTATGACCGCCAGGATCTGGATCTGACGGACCAGCAAATTGCGTTGATCAAGTCTGTTTCCAGGGTCCAGCCAAACACTGTCGTCGTGCTCAACAATGGTGCGCCCGTGGCCATGAGCGACTGGATGGATGGCGTGGCTGGCGTGCTGGAAGGCTGGATGATGGGACAGGCCGGTGGTGCAGCAGTTGCCGATATTTTGTTTGGCAGGGTCAATCCATGTGGCAAACTGGCCGAGACCTTCCCACTCAAACTCTCCGATACGCCCGCGTATCTCAACTGGCCCGGCGGCGCGGGGGAAGTGCGTTATGGCGAAGGTCTGTTCATCGGCTATCGTTCTTACGATGCAAGAGAGACACCAGTATTATTCCCCTTCGGCTACGGCTTGAGCTACACCGAGTTCGCATATCACAACGCAAAGGCCTCTGCAGAAACGTTCAAAGCTGCAGACGGCCTGACGGTAACAGTGGATGTCACCAACACGGGCAATCTCGCGGGCAAGGAAATTGTCCAGGTGTACGTTCATGACCGGCAATCCAGTTTGGTGCGACCTGAAAAGGAACTAAAGGGATTCGCCAAAGTGGAACTCCAACCTGGCGAGACCCAGACCGTTTCGATCCAATTGGATTTTCGCGCCTTCGCCTACTATCACCCCGAATACAAGCAGTGGATCACCGAAGATGGAGAATTCGACATCCTGATCGCTGCCTCCGCTACCGATGTTCGCCAGACCCTGACGGTAACGCTCGAATCAAGCCTCAGCCTGCCGTGTGTTCTCGACAAAGAATCCACCCTGCATGAATGGCTGGCTGATCCGCGGGGCAACGCGGCAATTGGCCCAATGTATCAGAGGATTGAAGCGCAGAGCCGCAAAATGTTCGGTGGCGGCGACGAACGCTCTGGTAGTGAAAGCGCGATCGGCATGGATATCATGGATATGATGAATGATATGCCGCTCCTGAGCGTTTTGTTATTCCAGCAAAACGTGTTGATGATGCCCGCTGAAGAAATCGTTGATGATCTGTTGAAGCAAGTTCACAACTCGGATCAATAACCGAGGAGCGCACCTATCTATTTAAAGAAAATTGAAGGAAGAACAGGCTCGGCCGATAGCCGAGCCTGTTGGATTGGTTTGTTGTTGTAAGGCAGACTCCTTGTAAATCTATAAATTGAAATTCAAGAGGCTAACAATGCAGAAACAAACTTTGAACGGCGAATGTCAGTTCCGCCAATGTGGCACCCATGAATGGTCACCGGCGATCGTGCCTGGGGGTGTCCATACCGATTTGCTCGCGCTGGGCAAAATCCCTGATCCGTATTGGCCCAGCTCAGCCTCGGCAAACACAGCGTTCGAAGGAGCGAACAGTCAGGTGCAGGGCGATTGTCATTATTGGGACGTCTGGCATGGACGTAAGCCGTTCACCGCGTACCGCACGCAATACCCGCGTTTTATGAGCGAATTCGGTTTCCAGGCTCTGCCGCCTCTCAAGACCATCGCCACCTATGCCGACGCTGCCGACTGGAATATGACCTCCTATATCATGGAACACCATCAACGCAGCGGTTCGGGTAACGGGCTGATGATCGCACAGCTGACCGATACCTTCCGCATGCCGAAGGATTTTCCCGCGCTTGTTTATCTGAGTCTTATCCTGCAGGCTGAAGGTATCCGCTATGGTGTGGAGCACTGGCGTCGCAACCGGGACCGGGTCAGTGGCACGCTCATCTGGCAACTGAATGACTGTTGGCCGGTCGCATCCTGGGCATCCCTGGATTATTTCGGGCGCTGGAAGGCGCTCCATTATGCCGCCAAACGATTCTATGCGCCGCTATTGCTTTCGGTCGAAGATGTTGGGAAAACCATGAATGTTCACGTGACCAGCGATCTGGTCGAGCCAGCGGACGTCTTCGTTGGCTGGCGACTGGAAACCCTCGATGGCCAATGCCTGAGTAGCGGAGAACAAAATTTGCGGGCCAGGGCACTTGCAGATACACGAGTGGGTTCCTATGATCTCTCAACGCTTGTGTCGGCTGAGAATCAACGCAATGTTGTTTTTGTGGCTGAGATGTGGCAGGACCATCAACTTGTCTCTCGAAGTGTTACCCCCTTCGCAGCGAACAAGCATCTCGAATTGCGCAAACCTGGTTTGAAGGTGCACTCTTATGCGGAGGGCAAAACCCTCTGTGTGGATGTCTCTGCCCTTTATCTCGCACGCTTTGTGGAACTCTCCATCGAAGGCAGAGAGGCCGTTTTCAGTGATAACTACTTTGACATCCCAGCCGGAACAACAGTGACTGTGAGTACATCTTTGCCTGAAAACTGGAACAGAGGGGATACGGTGCAGGCGCGTTCGTTGTACGACTCGTTTGCATAAACCTGTTCATTCCAAAACTCGCCTGCTCATAGTGACATCCTTTCTCGAAGTACAAATTCGAGGAAGCCCCATGAGCAGGCGATTACTATTGCCAGGCTCAACACGATCGCTCAGACGATTGCTTCAGCGTTTGACCTGCATACATGGTGAGAACTCAGAGGTATTATTCGCCGGGTCCATTGCGGTGGCTGTGACAAAGTAAGCATTGGGCACAGCAGTTTGCAATGTGACCTTAAAGCTGGCGCGGCCGTTTGAGTTTGTGCTTACCTGTGCAGAGCCGAGATATGTCCCTCCCTCCCCGTAGCCTGAGGGATCACAGGTGGTGTTAGTGAAAAATTCAAGGTGAAAACTGCTGGTGGACGCGCCTATGAATGTACCCTGAACTTCAATGCCTTTGTTCTTGCTCTTCACCTCAGTGATGACCGGGAAGTTCTGTAGGTTGTTGGCACCGCTATCTGCATCGAAAGAGTCATTCGCAGTAACGCCATCGCCCCCTAGATCAATACCCAAACCTGTGTTTGCGTGGATGGAATTGGACAGAATGGCATTTCCATCACCCTCATAGAGGAGTACCCCTTGTTCATTGTTGAAGGCGATTCGATTGCCAGCTCCAGGTGCTAGTCCACCCACGAGGTTGGCGGTTGCACCAGTACCGATAGCAACACCAGATCTCAAGTTTGCCAAAGCGGTCTCGGCACTTACATCTGTGCCAATGGAATTGCCCTGTACGACGTTCCCCATTGTTCCCAGGTCAAAGATACCGATACCATCTTCGCTATTGCCGGAAACCAGATTGCCCGCTCCAGCTGGTGTTCCGCCAATGGTGTTGTTGGTGGCAGCCCCACCGATAAATATGCCATAGCCTGTGTTGGCCAGAGCGAGCGTACCGTTCACATCGGTGCCGATGTAGTTACCTTGCAATAAGTTTTCGGAGGCCCCTTCGCCATAAATGACGGCTCCGCCATTCCCGGTATTCCCGGAGATAACATTGCGCGCCTCAGGGGTTATGCCTCCAATTAGATTATGGCTCGCACCAGTGAAAATAGCCATGCCGCCTTCGCCATTTGCCAGCGCAGCCCTGCCAGTTATGTCTGTCCCAAGCAGGTTACCTTGAACTGTGTTACCGTTCGTCCCGGCATCGTTGATGACAATGCCGAAATGACTATTCCCTGAGATCAAATTACCGGCACCACTCGACGTTCCCCCAATCAGGTTATTCGTGGCTTCTGCGGCAATTACTACACCCTGCCCGGAGTTGGTGAGGGCGAGTGTGCCGGTGATGTCAGAGCCCACAACGTTACCTTGAACAACGTTTTCTGTCGTCCCAACATCATACATAGCAACACCATTTGCGCCATTTCCTGACAGGATATTTCGAGTTCCGGCTTCTGTTCCTCCCACCAGGTTATTCCTCGCGCCCCCGAACATAACCACCCCGTCGAAAGAATTGCCTATATCCTGAGTACCGGCGGCGTCAGTGCCGATGAGGTTTCCGGCGACTGTGTTCCCACTTGTTCCTTCATCCATCATGGTAACGCCATCCGCAGTGTTCCCTGAGATGACATTGCCAGCCCCAGGAGCATCCCCACCGATGAGGTTATACCTGGCACCTCCATGGATAACTACGCCCGAATGACAGCATTCCGTGCCGTTACCGAGCGCAGCTGTCCCTGTACTCTCAAGGCCAATAAAGTTGCCCTGCACGATGTTTCCACTGGCTTCACTCCCTGAGATTCGAATTCCCTGTTCCTGGTTGCCCGAGATAATGTTACGATCCGCCAATGTCAATCCACCGACCGTGTTGTTCGAGGTCGCCATCAGCACACCATCATCACCATTTCCCAGGCTAAGCGTTCCGGTAACATCCGTACCGATGTAATTGCCCTGGATAACATTTCCGCCGAGCTCTTCGATATCGATCCCCGTATGAGCAAAACGATTGATCACCAGGTCCCGTACGGTGCTCAACCCTGCCCAAATGACGAGGCCATTGGCATCGGGTCCCGCGTTGGTGCCATCCAGCTCGATGAGGGGAGCTCCAGCGAAACCCGGCTGCGTCGTCCCATCGATGATGACCGGGTCGAGGATGAAATCAAAACCATACGAAGGGCTAATCCGATGGTATCCCTCTCCCGGAATATTGAAGCCGATGGTATTCGTACCTGGGCTGGCATTGGATTCTTGAATGGCGGCCCGCAGCGTACATTCTCCCGGCACAAACGTTTCGCAAACGCTATCGCCTGGGTTAGCATCTGCGCCATCGGAAGTGCTATTCACCACCAAGGTCTGCGCTTGCGCCGTGAAACAGTTCAACATTTTTGGAGTATCGTAGAGTGTGGCCCATTCACCGGTTTGAGCATCCTGACCCTGTACAAGAATAAGATGGTCAACGTCTGGAGTGATTAGTCCCCACAGACTAAGGCTGAAGCTGCAATTTCCATCCTGACAGACTCCGGCATCAGCCAAGTCCGGGCGGAAGGTATCTGCCACGGTTTGAGCAATTTCAACCCCATCCGAGAAAATGCGGATGTTGAGATGAGCGGCTCGGTCATCCGGATCGGCCGCCCAGCCCTCGGCTCGACAGAAGAATGGACTCATAATGCCGGCAAAATTGTCGTGATGCCCCTCCGGCAAGGTATTAAAAACATCTGTCAGATCCAGGCTGAGGATCTGATGACTTCGAGCAGATTCCCGAGCGTCTGACACAGGCTCCGCCCCCACGGTCGAGGCATTCGCTGGAACAGGGATCAGTAGCAAAGAAAGAATGACAGCAAAGATAAGTAGCGTTCTGCGTTTCATTTTGAATCTCCTAAGGTTCGTTGAAAAAGAAAGAGTTGGTTTGAAAATGTGAAAAGCGGACTTATGCTCTGAATGAGGCGTTCCTCCTTTCGGTGTTTTATTGAAATTATTAAATCATCTGGCCCTTAGGTAGGTAAGGCTCTTTTCGATATGCTGAGCGATAGGAAAAGCGATAATCTCTCAGCATAAAAAAGCCTCCCACTCGAAACGAGTGGGAGGCTGCCTGGAAGCAAGTTCAGCGCTATTCCTGAACGATTTTCGAATAGGCTTCATTTACCCGATGGTTGCTCAAGAGAAGATAATCTGCGATCGTACGGATCTCATTGAATTCGTCATTGGAAATATGTCCATCCGCATTCGCCACAGCGAAAAGTAGCTCTAATAGATCGGCGCGTTCGGCAGGCGTGGCGATATCGAAAAAATCACGTGACATACGCAAATAATCAAAATTCTTGCTGACTTCTGACATGGCGATCTCGATCACCACGGCAGCTGCCTCGCTCGAAAGCCCCCAACCCGTCTGCAGGATCGACATGGCGCCCCAGCCTGTCTCCGCAATGGAGCCCATTTTATCCATTTCTTTTTCCAGGACAATATTATCCACCTGTGCCACGCGCGCCATCATCCCACCAATCGTGCCCAGTTTGCGTAAGTAGTCATCTGGAATATCCAGCTTAGCTTCGCCCGATTCCATGCGGCGGCGGATTTCGTAATACACCTTGTTCCTAAGGAATTCCTTGAAGTACTTTTCGCGATTGGGTGCAGCGCTCATGGTCTGTACACGACGTTGGAGAGCATCCTGCAAAAAATGCTTGAGGGTATCAAAAATTCCCGTATCTACATTCTCTATCATCATTTTGATCTCACTTAAAACAGCCTGCTCAGCCTCCGTCATTACCCCATCGGCCTCGACCATGTCCTTTAATGAAGAGATGATCAGAGCTTTGTCTTGCTCAGTCCGGATAGCCTGACATAATTGATCTACCAGCCAGGCGCGTTCTGCCGCGCCGATGGGTGACTCAGTGTACATTTCGAACTTGGCCATCTCCCGGGCGGGAATTCCAATTCCAGCGTCCACGTTTGGACGAATGTCAACACCACTCAGGAACGCCCAAAATTGATCACCCACATTCACGTCAGACAGAGTCAGAGTATGTTGGAACTGGAAAAGGAGATCCTTCAGACTGTTGATCTCTTCAGGAGCCATTTCCTTGTCCGCCCAGGCTGCGGCAATCACAACTTTGCCTAATGCTTCCACCAGATCTTTATCCATGGTAACCTCTCGCTGGATTTCCCGTTCTCATCATAATCTTGCTCCTCTGCCTTCGAATCATTAAATCACATCGCATCCACATTTAATAGGCTTTTTTCGATAGGATGAGCGATAGGAGAAGCGATATTTTCGAAGCTATAGTCTTAAGAACCGTCTAGCGCATATTTCACAATTTCATTTATTGTCATCCCTTGAGCATGCTGCGCGAGGCGGGCAAATTGTTCTTCACCCAACTGGGCCTGAGCAGATTCCAAATGACGAGTCAGCCACGGAGATCCAGACTGATTGAGAGGGAAACTTGAGCCTGATTGGGTAAAGAGGGATTGACTGGCTGTTAATAAATGTACTGCACGTTCTGCCTCCCCGTTAGCTGCTGCCACCACCCCCAGCCCGGCCAGGGCCCGCAGGACGCCGGATCTCTTACCCAGCTGTTGACTTTGAAGCAAGGCATCTCTGAAAAAGTTTGCGGCATTTTCGTTATCGCCGGCCAGCTGCGACGCTCGCCCTACATTGAAATACAACACAGAGATATTGGTAATATCCTGTAATTCCTGGACAATTGACAGGCTTTCCTTATACAACTCTACGGCGCGCTGATATTCCTGTTTGGCCTCAGAGATCTCCCCCAGCGCGCGCAAGGCCTCATTCTGCAACATTCGATCTCCCAGGCTCTGATTAATTTCAAGGCACTCATCCAACAATCGCTGCGCCTCCGATAGATTTTTTAGATAAAGTTCATTTTCCCCAATATTCCATAAAGAGAAGGCCAGGATCCATTTTTCGTTTGTTTCCCTGGCAAACCGCAAACTCTCTTCGAAACACTGCGCGGCGGACTCGCGATCCTGAGCTCGGATCGTCAGTCCCATAAATCCCAGAACAAACGCACTCCACCATTTGTCGTGCAATTCCTTCCAAATCGAAAGGCTTGCTTCCAGATTGATATAGGCAGCGGCGTGATCAGATTGTGCAAACTGGAGCAGTCCCAACCCCATGAGCACCTTGGCTTTTGCACCCATCCGCGAGTCTGGAGATTGGGCCAGCGCCGCCTCCGTCCAGAGTTGGCCTTCGCTCCACGGGCCTCGAAAGAACCACAACCAGAAAGCTGTCCCAACCAAACGCAGCGCCATTTCAGGCTGGTTGGAATGCAGCACATGATCCAGAGCGGCCCGGAAGTTAACCCGCTCACTTTCCATCATGCTAAACCAGAGCAACTGCTTCCTGCCCCTATAATTCCGTTCGGCCTCTTCCGCAAAATGGATAAAAAAATCGAGATGACGATTCTTCACCAGTCGCTCTTCGCCTGACTCGGCCAGTTTTTCGAGAGCGTATTCACGGATGGTCTCCAAAAAGCGATAACGCGTCTCACCCTCTTGATCTTCCACGATCACCAACGATTTATCGGACAGGTTCAATAACAGATTTAGCACATCTTGTTCATCCGGCTGAATAACCAGACAAACTTCTGTCGCTGACTCCACGGTCCAGCCGCCTGCGAAAACGGAAAGTCTGCAGAGCAACCTGCGCTCCTTTTCTGTTAACAGGTTATAGCTCCAGTCAATGGTGGCACGCAGTGTTTGGTGACGCTGGAGTGCGGTCCGGCTCCCCGCGTTTAATAGATTGAAGCGATCATCCAGGCGCGCTCCGATCTGTTCTGTGTTCAAGCCTTTGACGCGGGCTGCGGCAAGTTCAATGGCCAGAGGAATCCCATCTAGCCTGCGACAAATCTGTGCAACTGAGAAAGCGTTGGCTTTGGTCAATTTAAATGCCGGCCGCACCAGCACAGCCCGATCCAGAAAGACCCGAACAGCCTCTGACTGCTGTAGCGTCTCCATCACCAATTCTGAATCAGGTGGTGGAATGGTCAGGGTAGGCACGTAGTATTGATGTTCGCCTGGAATGCCTAACGCTTCCCGGCTCGTCGCCAGGATTTGCAAGCGCGGACAGGTTTGCAACACTGTCTCGGCCACCTGCGCTGAGGCGGCAATCAAATGCTCACAATTGTCGAACAGGAGCAGGAGTTTTTTTGAGCGCAGATAATCGGTCAGCGTTTGGATGAGCGGACGTTTAGGTTCTTCGCGAACGCCCAATGAGGTTGCGATCGCCTCCAGGATCAAGTTCGGTTCGCGCAGCGCCACAAAATCGATCAACCAGACGCCCTCCGGGAATTGTTCGCCGACCTGCCTGGCGACTTCTATGGCCAGGCGCGTCTTTCCTGTACCTCCTGCACCTGTCAAGGTAACGAGGCGGGCGCCGCGCAGTAAAGTTATGATCTCATCGATTTCATGCTCACGCCCGATAAAACTAGTAAGCTGCAGCGGGAGATTATTTGGCGTGATTTCCAGTGACCTCAATGGCGGAAAATCTGAGGGCAGTTCCGGGATGACCAGCTGATAGAGGTGTTCCGGTTCATTAAGGTCCTTCAGCCGATACTTGCCCAGCTCGCGCAGACTTACCGCTTCGGGCAGCTGCCGTTCCACCATGACACGCGTTTCGTTAGAAAGTAATACCTGTCCAGGATATGCAGCCGCACAGATCCGCGCCGCCCGATGGACATCCACGCCCACATAATCCTGATTGACCAGCATTGGCGCGCCGCTATGGATTCCGATTCGGACCTGCAAACGCACACCATTCGTCCACTGTTCCTCGGCCAACGCTTGTTGTGCCTCGACCGCGGCCGAGACGGCATCCGTTGCTCGAGAGAACACCGCAAAGAAAGAATCACCGTGCGTACTGACTTCGTACCCGTTCCATTTTGTAAATGCCCCGCGCAGGATGCGCTGGTGCTCTTCCAGAACGCGAACATAATCTTCGCCCAGACGTTGAACAAGCTGAGTAGAACCCCCGATATCGCTAAAAAGTAAGTGGACGGTGCCCGAGGGGAAATGAGATGCAGTAACCGTGGATGAATCTGTGACTTCAAACAGGGCCGCGAACTGATTGCTCAAAGCTTCCTTCGGCTCCGCGCGGGCAAACCGCACGAAATCCTCCCGTTGGTGAAGCGAAATTCCGAGCGGTCCACTCAGGGACTCGGCCAACTGTTTGGAGGGGCGCATTTCATCCCCCTCTATTTTTCGGATGGTGATGGGCGCGCAGCCGACCTGACGCGCCAGCTGTTCCTGAGTTAGATCAAGTCCGCGGCGGCGTTGTCGCAGCCATCTCCCAAATGAGTGAAGCTCATCCATGTTGTCCCATCCCTTTAGTCACAATGTATCGGTTTTCCTATCGTTGATTATATCGAAAAACGCCTTATATAGACGCGATTGCTCTGATTTAATCATTGTAATTCGATCAAGGAGCAGACGATGAACATCAATATTTCCTCACCGACCGGCAAAGAAAAGAAACGAGCAAAACCCGCTACGCAAGGTTCCCGATTCCTCAAAGAGTTCAAGGAATTCACCACCTTTCTTCGCAACCTGTGGGGCATTCTTGCAGGAATATCCGTCCTGTTCCCGCTTTCAAATGTATTTATGCAAATTATTCCATTAGACACTTTCGATAATGGCGGCGTACTAGTCTGGTTTTCTGCCCGTTTATTCACCACGTTCGCTACCGTTGTGAGCCTGTTCCTGATCTTTTGGACTTTTGGTCAGCGCCAACATTTCCAATCTGCCAAAAAGCGAGCCGCGCTCCAGAAGCAAGCGTGGGGTTCATTTGGGATCGGACTCTCTGCCCTGCTGCTCTATCTGGGAGCTTACTATTTTCTTGCGATCAGCGCGTTTGATGTCCTTGGCTGGGAAAGTGCAGATGTCCGTCGGCTCATTGGAGAAGTTCCGCTGTTAATCATCTATAGCCTTTTCTTTGCGTTGCTTACGAGGGCATTTGTCCTGCTGGGCATGATTGAATTTTTCCATCAGGAGACAGGAAAAAACGGCTAAATGCATGAACGGTTTCCAGAAAATATTCTGCAATGCGATTGAATTCGGGAAGTGATTGTAAATCTCAAATAAATGCCTACAATGAATACTAATCATGATTGGACTTTTACTATCAGGTATCCAAGCTTCGGAGGTGTTTTATGAATAGCCAACCCTGGTTCCAGCACTATGATCAGGACGTGCCGCATACCCTGGCGCCGTATCCTGCGCGCACCCTGCTGGATGTGATCTCCGACTCCGCCAGCCAGCGACCCGATCATGCAGCCCTGCTCTTTCAGGGGAGTTCAATCTCGTATCGCGAGTTGGAACGGTTGAGTACAGCCTTTGCCAACGCGCTGATCGGACTGGGGGTTCAACCGGGGGACCGTGTTGCCTTGCTACTCCCCAATGCACCCCAGATGATCGTGTCACTCTTCGGCACCTGGAAAGCGGGTGGAACGATTGTGCCGCTCAATCCGCTCTACACGGAGCGCGAGCTGGAACATGCTCTTTGTGAATCTGGCGCGCAGACGGTCATTGTGCTCACGCCTTTTTACAACAAGGTCAAAGCGATTCAGTCGCGTACCCCGGTTCTCAATATCATTGCCACCAATATCAAAGAATTCCTTCCCTCCATTAAGAACATTTTATTCACACTGTTAAAAGAGAAGAAGGAAGGTCACCATATCGAGTTGCAAGCTGGAGATTTGTGGCTGCGAGATCTATTACACAAATACAAAGATGCCCCTAAACCATCTCATGCGGTGAAGCCAACCGATCCGGCCATCCTGCTGTTTTCCGGTGGCACGACGGGTACTCCGAAAGCCGCGCTGGGTACGCATCACTCTCTGTTCATGGCTGGGACGCAGATCCGCACCTGGCTCAAGAATGTGCTGGAGGATTGGGATGACATCATCATGCTCAACATGCCGCTCTTCCATGCCTATGGGTTAGTCGGCGTGATGGCAACGGGACTGGTGGGACATAGCACCTTCGTCCTGGTGCCGAATCCGCGCGATCTGGATGATCTGCTGACGACAATCCAAAAAGTGAGACCCGCCTTCCTGCCGGGCGTGCCCACCCTGTTCAACGCGTTGCTGGATCATCCCAGAGTCAAATCGGGGCAAGTGGATCTCACTTCCATCAAACTATGTATTTCCGGTGCGTCCTCTCTCCTGGCGGAGACCAAACAGCGCTTCGAGCATATCACCGGAGGACACATTATTGAGGCCTATGCCCTCACTGAATCGATGCTGGGGGCCACAGTTTCTCCAGTTCTCGGTGCCTATAAACCTGGCTCCATTGGGATCCCTTTGCCAGACGTGGAACTCCGGATTGTTGACGTAGATACCGGTGGGGAGCAACTCGCACAAGGCGAGATTGGCGAAATCCTGTTGCGCGCGCCGCAGGTCATGCAAGGCTACTGGAATAAGCCTGAGGAAACCGCCAATATATTGAGAGATGGCTGGCTCTACACCGGAGATATTGGCTATCAGGACGAGGACGGATACGTTTTCATCGTGGACCGCAAGAAAGACCTTATCAAACCGAGTGGGTTTCAGGTCTGGCCGCGCGATGTGGAAGAGGTGATTGCCACGCATCCGGCGGTGGCGGAGGTCTGCGTCGGCGGTGTTCCAGATCCACACGCGGTAGAGGCAGTCAAAGCCTGGGTGGTGCTGTATCCAGGGCAGGAGCTCAGCGAGGCCGAGTTAAGGGATTACTGCCGCGGGAAACTGGCTGCCTATAAAGTGCCGAAGTTCGTGGAAATGCGCGAGAACCTGCCCAAATCCAACGTTGGCAAGATCCTGAGACGTGAGCTTGTGGCAAAAGAGAAATAAGATCGCTGCAATTCCAATATCCCTTTTTCTATCGCTGAGACGATCGAAAAGCGCCTGATGGGAAGACGAGCGTTCTAATTTAATGGGCACAACATGGATAGGAGGAAAGGTCATGAAATCACAAAAGTCTACCGCTCGCCGTAAATGGATAGGTTCCGCAGTTCTTTTTTTGCTGATCCTCATCGCCAGTCTGTTCGTGCCGTGGAATGTTTATTCCTTAGCGTCCCACCCGCATCCTGTCCAAAGTTACGAAGAGGCAGTCAAACAGATTGAAACCCTGCGCGCAGCCCGCCAGGCAGATATGAATCCAGACTGTCTGCTTCAACTGCTCACTCACGGGGAGAAGGTGCGCCAGGCAATCATCCTGGTGCATGGTTATACCAATTGTCCTGCGCAATTTGGCGAATTGGGCCGGCAGTTTTACGATCTCGGATATAACGTCTTGATCGCTCCGTTGCCTCATCATGGTCTGGCAGATCCCTTGAACGATGAGCAGGGGCATTTAACTGCCAGGGAGCTGGCAGCCTATGCAGATGAAATTGTAGATCTTGCACACGGCTTGGGCGAGCAGGTAGATATGATGGGTATTTCGGGCGGCGGCGTGACGACAGCCTGGGCTGCCCAAAATCGGAGTGACCTGGATACGGCCATGATTATTTCCCCTGCTTTTGGTTATCAGGAGATTCCCACTCGGTTTACTGCTCCTGTGATGAACATCTTATTGGCGTTGCCAGACACATACGAGTGGTGGAACGCCGATCTAAAAGAAAATGTCGGCCCCAGTCATGCCTATCCGCGTTATTCGAAACATGCCCTTGCCCAATTTCTGAAACTTGGATTTGCCGTGCAGGTTCAGAGCTGGAGGACAAAGCCGGCAGCCCAGCGGGTCATTGTGGTGACAAATGCAAATGACACGTCTGTAAATAATGAAATGACTTTGAAGGTTGTGCAGCGCTGGCAGAAAGATGGCGCACACATCGAAACCTATGAATTTCCCTTGAACTTGGGATTAGGTCATGATCTGCTTGACCCTGAACAGCCGAACCAACAAATAGAGCTTGTTTATCCTGAATTAATTAACCTGATTACGCAGGAACCATAGATCGTTTGGGAAAAAAGCTCGATCGAGTACGCGCTTTGAGTCGTGTAGGGTGCTGTTTTATTGGTCATCTGGCTGAAACGATAAGCCTGCCCTCATAAAGCGGAATGGTCGTCTCCGCGCCGGTAACGACTGCCCGGACGTTCAAGCAGCCGGGTCGTTCAAGCGAAACCGTGGTGCTGAGTGAGTAGAGAGGCGGTGGGTTGGCACTTCCAACAAGTAACCCACTGGCAACATCGGCAGCCAGAAGTTCCATGGTCCCATCGGATAGCTCGACGGTCTCCTGGGTATCTGTGTATTCGCCGAGAACCCGAATGTGGATCGTCCCCTGCCGCGTAAGATTCTGCCCATCGAGCAGAAGCCATTGCACCGGGAAATTCACGCCAGTCTCCCAGGGTCCTCCGCCGTCGACCGCCCAGAGCTCCTCCGAAAACGGACGCGCCAGCCCAACGCCCGCAAACTTTGCCTGAGGGGGCGTCGCGTTTGGGCAGACCGTCGCTGGAGAAGTTGCCGGACTGTCTGCTCGCTGACCCGCCGCCCCCACCAGCGCCTCGATCGATAAAGCCAACTGGGAGGCAGAGGCGAACCCCTCCCAGCGTTGTTGAATCATTCCATCAGCCCCAATCAAAAATGTGGTGGGTGTTGACCCGACGGTGTAGGATCTCGCGACTGCGCCATCCGGATCGTCCAGGACGGGCACATTATCCAGTTGCCAGTCATAGGTGAAGTTGATCAACTGATCTTTTCCAGCGTCAGTGCCGGTCGCGAGGCGGGCAGCATCGATGATTATTACTACCAGGTTCTGCGACCCAAATTGTTCCTGCATGCTCTTGAGAAAGACAATTTGGGCACGCGACGGATCCGTCGTAGCCGAGGTAGCTTCAGCCTGGGTATTGATAAAAGATAGAAGGACTGCCTGCCCTGAGAGGGCAGCCAGGTGATACGAGCCGCCGCGCACCGCCTGCAGATCAAAGTCAGGAGCCGAACCTCCGGGCTCAAGGTTCCTGGAAGAACTGCAACTGGAAGTGATCAGGATGATCATTGTCAGGAATAGCCTGCGTACATGCTTCATCAATCTGTTCATTTATAGCGATCTGACTCTATTTTCTTTCGCGGAACGATAAGGGCGTGGCAAGATCAAACCCGCCACGCCCATTTCCTCAACAAGGAGGAGAGCAAGAGTCACAACAACTGATTTCCATGCGTTGCGAATCCTCATCGCTCTCCTTTTTTCTGTTGCATTGAAGCCGCGAACCTCATTCCTAATGAGATTTAGGGATGCTCGTATGCGCCGATATCGTAAGCGCCCACCGGGCTGGGATTCCCAAAGAAATCGCGTGTGCCCGGTGTGCAGCCAGTCACTCCAGTGCACGGATTGATCCCGGCATTGATCGCTGGAGAACCCGTTTGAAGAGTCCATTGCGTTGTTGGCTTGCCGATGCCATGGTAGCCCAGGCTGTTCACCAGCGGATTCTGGTTATAAATCCCATGTGGCTCGGGCGAAGGATCGGCGGCGAGGCTGCCCAGCGTGTAGTACCAAAGGTTGTAATCCCGAATCCAGGGAAAGAGTGTCAGGCCTGGACCATACGGATTTTGGACAGTGGAGACGATCAGGTTATTCCGGAAGGTCATAGGCTTCGTTCCAAACTTCGCCGTTCCTCCTGAGCACCAGTCCACAGCCACCGTGGCCGTCACATACAGCGTGTTGTTGTAGACCTGAAGTCCATCTACGCTGCCCCGGTCCCAGGCGCAGATATAGATTTCCCCGCGTCCTTCTTTCGGGCTGCCATCCACCAGCGTTGCCTGTGTGCCATTGGCGGCACAGATATTGTAGCGGAAGATCGAATTGACCGTGGGCGTTCCCTCCGCTGCAAAGATGCCAACACAGTAGGCTGAGTTATCATGGGCGTAGTTGTATTGATAATTGCCATTGCTGCTGAAGTAATCCAGGTCGAATGCCCCGCCATCCGCTCCGGGAGAGTGGTTATCATAGGCCTCGTTGAATTGAGCGGTAACACTGTCGGCTGACCAATACCATAAGGCGACAGGGGTGCCTATCGTTCCGCCAGTCGGATTGGCCGGATTGCCAGGTTCCATCCCTGAACGATAAACCACATTGTTCTCCATAAGCACATTGTCACTCAGGTAGACAGCGAAGCCATCGCCATAGGTGTCATGCACAGTGGAATTGCGGATGATAATGTTCTTGCTGCGGCGGGTGCGATCCTGCGCATGGTTCTTCCAGGAAGTATCGCCTTCAAGCTGCATACCCCAGACAAAGATGCCACCCCAGAGTGTGGTGTCATAGGCGTTGACGTTATCGATCAGGACCGTGTCGAAATGACTGAGCCGCGCCCAGCTCCATTGCAACCCGCCATCCGTATCGTTTTGCGGCAGGTTAACTACCCCCGGAGCGAGAACCACAGCTCCCGTCCATTTTCTGGACTGAGGCACGTATGACCCACCCGTTACATGATGCACGATCAGGTTCTGGAGGGTCAGACCCGTGGAGACGCCGTCTGCATTGGTTGTGGCAAGAATTCCCCAGGTACGGCCGTTGATGATCTCAAGGTCTTGCATGGTGACATAGGAGGGATTCATCAGCTCGACAGCGGCCTGTGTAAAGTTTCCATTCAGGATCGGCAGCGCGCCAGTACCGTATGCGCCGATGGTGATGCGATTCGAGCTCGTGCCAGCCGATGAGAAGTAGAAGAAACCCGTGCAGGTGGTGCCGCGTTTGAAGAGCAGACTATCGCCCGCCGCGAACGTACGTCCATTGACAGTCGTCAGGTTATTCCAGGGATTGGTCTGTGTGCCTGTGCCGTTCGCGGCGACTGAGCAATCCACATAATAGGTGGCAGCCGGGGCTGAGGTCGGAGTAGGTCCCAGTGGTGTTTTCGTAGGCCTTGGAGCGGCACCGGCCGGTACGACAGTTAAGCTTGCCATGATAACTACAACCAAAAGTACAACGGTGGTCGCTACGGTAATCAAACTCGCACGATGCAGATTGTTTTTCATGATCTCTCCTTTTCAAGGCGTATCAACGCCATGTCTGTTACCTCTATTAATATTTCGCCTAGCGGTACCGCGAATGCGCTCATGAGGCTGAGCAGGGCGGTCAGGATCATCATGCTGCCTTTGGAATTAATTGTCTGTCATAGGCAAACTCCTTTACCTGGTAAGCAGATACAGGCGGGCCGTCAACACTATCGGATCAGTTTTCCCTCCGCATCATACGAATGTTCTATCACGCTGTAGCCTGTGGGTCGCATAACTCTCAGGGTTAGGATATATTTTTCAGCAGGAATGTTGAACAGGATATCCCCCAACCATTCCGAGGCAGGCGCTAACGTGGGCAGATCCAGATCTCCTTCGGAGAATATCTTGCTGCCATCTGGAGTTGTCACGGCCCAATGCAGCGAATACTCACGCAGGGTGTAAGCAGGCATGTCCACTTCAACGGGACCGCGTGTGTGCAGGTTCACCGCGGCGGTGGATTGACCCTCCGTTGTAGAGGAAAGTTGAAGAGAGTCGATCAGGATTGGCGCATATTCTTCACGAAGGATCTCCCACGAGCCGCGCCGATGGCGGTTGAAATCCACCAGGCCCATAATGAAATTACTGCGCGTGCGGTAGTCTTGATACGTCCAGAAAATAGCGCCCGCCACAAATGGCTTGCCCCGAAAAACATCCAGTTGCTCAGTGATCAATTGCTGGCGCACAAGATCCGCCTGTTCAGAATCAGAGGGAGTCTCATCTGACACGAAATAATAATCCTCCGGATTCAGGCTCGCAGTAGGGGGTCCCCAGAGGGCATTCCAATGAGGCTCAAAACCGTATTCAGAGATAATGACGGTTTTCTCCGGCCAGGTTTTGTGAATGACATCCAGGGCCGGACCCAATCCCTGTTTTGGGCCCACCCATGTGCCGAAATACTGGTTCATCAGCACAAAGTCCGATTCTTTCGTGGCATCGAACCAGGGTCGTGAGCCTAACCGGTTCGACGCAAATCCGACCGGGCGCGTGGCGTCCAGCGTTTTCACATAGGCGATCATCTCCTTCACGAATGCCAGGCCGGCGCCGGTATCCGATTCGATTTCATTGCCCACACTCCACGCCCAGACAGAGGCATGATTGGAATCTTCCAGGATCATCTCCCGGAGCTGCTGTTTCTCCAATTCCCGCATCTGCTCGCTATTCATCTGCTCCTGGGTGAGCTGCCAGGCTGGAACTTCCGGAATAAGCAAAATGCCATGCCGGTCGGCATAATCCAATATGAACTTATGCTGAGGGTAGTGCACGGGGCGCGAAAGCACTTCATTGAGCGTTTTCAGATCATCGTAATCGGCCGCCATCGCGCTCACCGTCTCGGCGGAGCCTTGCCCCGGGTAGTCTGCATGACGAGTAATACCGACTAGGCGGACGGGTTCTCCGTTCAGGTAGAAAAAACCGTCCCTGAGTTCGACGGAGCGAATGCCGATCGTTATCTCGTTGGTATGTAAAACGTTTCCCTCCGCGTCCAGCAAAGAAGCAGACCAGCGATATAAATTGGGGTGATCAAAATGCCAGAGCTTCGGGGATGCAAGCGTGACATCCATTTGGACATCTGCATTTCCATTGGCAGAGATTTTGAGGGGAGAGGAAAGAGGAGTCGACAGTACCGAATCACCCGTTGCATCTTCTAGAAGATCAGCCTGAATACTGCCTTTCAAGGTACTATTGGAAGTATTGTTGATGGTGATCGTGGCTGTTATTTTCGCCGAGTCTGCTTCGTCGATACCGGTCAGATGCGGGATAGAAATGATCTGTTGCTGAGCAATATACGCCTGGCTGGTAATCTCCAGCGAGACGTCGCGGGTGATGCCACCATAGTTCCACCAATCGAATGACCAATCCGGCCGAATTACCACGGGAATCCGATTGGTGGTGCGCAGGTTATCTACCTGCAGGGCGATCACATTCGTCTCGTCGTTTTTCACAAGGGACGTGACATCGAACTCAAAAGGTGTGTACCCGCCCTCATGCTGACCCAGGTATTGACCGTTCAGCCAAACGCGTGCCAGATAAAAAACCGCCTCGAACTTTAGGCGCAGGTGGCCATTCCTGGCCTCTTCAGGAATCGTGAATGTCCGGCGATACCAGCCAAGCCCTTCATACTCAGAGTATTCCGGCATCACGTTCCAGGTATGCGGAACATTGACGGTGATCCAGGATGAATCATCAAAACCACGATCCATCCAGCCCTGTTGTTCTCCTACTTGCTCCTTGTCAACGGAAAAGCGCCAGGCAATATCGAATGGAACGGAAAGAGGGGGAACTGCGGGCATGACAAACGTATTCATCGTTGGAACCTCAGAAGAAGTTGGAACGGTCGTTGGTGCTACGGCACAACTCATGGGTGTAGCAAAACATATCGTTACCAGGAAAAGACCAAAGCTACGCCTAAAAATCGTTGGTTTCATTTTTCAAGAGTTGCACCTGGCAAAAAGGCTTTGTCGTCAAGGTGAATGCCGAAGAGGTAGCTGGACGGATGCCCCTGCATAATTGGCAGATTCTTGCATGGCCAGGGTCAGTTCCTGGTCGAGCCGCGCCTGGAGTGCGCCATATTCAGGGGGCTTGTCCTCGCGGATGGCATTCACCAGACTCATCAGGCAATCTGCGACTGCGATCATTTCATCATCCATGTAATGGGCCCGGAATGGGTTACGCCACACGACTTCCGGAGAAGTGAGGGCGACCAGCTCTGTCAATGTTTCCATCCCACCCACATTATGGAAATAGCGTTTGATTTCGATTGGCAGCGGGTCTTTGCGGTCTGAGGTAAGCATCGTCAAGCGGTCATCACAAGCCATGCCACGTTCTGCAAAAAATCTGGTTGAGCGCTGCCAGCGTAAGGCTGAGTCATAGGCAATGCTGGACCAGTTGAAAAATCCCAGTGCGCCATTGGCAAACTGGAGGGTCGCATGCTGCCATTCCTCAGCTCGTTTTTCGGTTTTATGCGATATCCAGGAATAATGTGGATCCACCGTAAACGTGGAGGTGGTTCCATTCACAGCCACGACCGGTTCGTCAAACCCGATATAACTTCTAATGAGACTCATGCCATGGTAGCCATGCCCCATAAAATCGTTATAGGCAACCAGAACTCTACCAAAGACACCTGCATCGATCAGTCTGCGTTTCAGGCGCTCCACCGGCCGGCGGTAATACTGTTCCGCAACTTCAACTTTTAGGTTGTTGTTTTTTGCTCCGGAGATGATCGCATCCGCATCTTCCAGGCTGTTGGCGATGGGTGTTTCAAGTAAAGCATGTAGCCCTAGCTCGACGACACGCCGGCCCACCTCTCCGTTGGCGGGGTTGGTGACAGAGATAATCGCCGCGTCCGACCCCGACTCATTTCGCATTTTTTCCAGATCTGTAAACCAAGGCACATGATATTTTTCGCCGAGCTCACGCGCTTTCACTTCTAACCTGCCCCAAACTCCAACAAGCTCGACCTCCTCCTTTAGAATCTCGAGCAAGGGTGCATACAGATAATCGCTGCGTTTCCCCGTCCCAACGATCGCAAAGCGGATACGTTCATTCATAGGTTACTCAATAAGAGGGAGCTCTTTACACAAGAATCAACACGTCAAAAGGATCCAATTGCACGTCGCCCTGAAGCGGCTGCTGGCTGACCAAATTCGTGAAGCCGTTTTCAAGGTGTATCGTTTGAGGGCTATCCATATGGTTCAACACAAAATGCAGTGTTTTCCCGCCTTGCACTCGCTGGGATACTTCCACGCCCGTTGGCATAGTAAAAGTATTCTGAATACCCGTTGTATCCAATAACCATTTGGCGAGTACCTCGTATAACTGTGCATCACCCACTGCGCCGATGTAGATCGCGCGGCCTGCGCCAAACTGATTCAGGGTAATCGCTGGCTTGCCGGCATAGTAATCCTGTCGATAGCGGGCGACCGCCGTTGCGGAGGTCGGTTTGAGAATATCGCACAGGACACCGACGTTCACGCATGAAGTCCCTGTAAGCTCAGGGAGAATAAACTCAATTTCATTCTGCATCTGACTACTGAGGGAGTCGTACTCTTCCACTTCGACGCCGCAGACCTCCGCCAGTAAGCCCGGCAACCTTTGATTCACAACCGCATTCGATTCGTCTTTCACACCCGTCCGCTGGGAAACAACCAATGTGCCGCCTGCCTGAACATAACGCTTCAAGTTATCAGCGATCGCATCCGTAAGGAGATGCAGGGCCGGAGCGATCACGAGTTTATAAGAAGACAAGTCTGCATGCGGGGCAGTAATGTCAATGGAGGCATGCTGCTGGTAAAAAGCACTGTAGATTTGATGGAAATGTTCGGGGTAACTGAAGTGAGGGTTATTGGGCTGGATCTGAAATGCGAAGCGCGCGTCGTAAGACAGGATCATCGCCACCGGCGATTGGGTCTGCGCGTTGAAAATCTCATTTCCCAGCTCTTTGAGCTCAGCGCCCATTTGTTTGATCTCTTCATAACGACGACTGGGCCGTGCATCGTGGTCGAGCAGACCGTGCCAGTACTGCTCCGTGCCGAAGCGCGCCGTACGCCAGCGGAAGAAAACAATGGCATCCGCGCCATGGGCAATGGATTGATAGGCCCAAAGCCGCAGTTCTCCTGGACGCGGGGCAACACTTAACACCTCCCAGCCTCCCTGCCCCGCCTGCTGTTCCATAATCCAGATATTCCTGGATTTCAGTCCACGCATTGTATCCAGGCTGAGCGCCATGTTACTGGGGTCAACGCCTCTTTCCATGGTCCATTGCATGCGTGGATAATTGTCCCAGGAGACAAAGTCCAGATTACGTGCCAAATCGAAGTAGTTCAGGCGGTCATAGGAAAAACCCATCAGGTTATGGGTGATGAAATGACCTGGACAAAGGGCACGTAAAACGTTAATCTGCAGTTGTTGATAGGCAACGTATGAATCGGAACAGAACCGGTAAAAGTCCAGTGCCAGGCCGGGGTTTGGCGATGCGCCCGTCGTGAGTGGGACCGGAATCTCCTCCCAGTCATTGTACGAGTGACTCCAAAAGACGGTCCCCCATTTCTGATTGAGCTCATCCAAAGCTTCGTAGCGGCCACGCAGCCAGGTCTGGAACTTTTTTTCACAGATGGGACAGTAACATCGCTCGCCAAACTCGTTGTCGATCTGCCAACCGATCACGGCAGGATGATCCCCATAATGCTCCGCCATCTTGGTGACAATGCGGCGACTGTACTCATGGTAGAGCGGATGGTTGGGACAATACTCGCGGCGATTGCCAAACGTAACGCGCTGACCATCCTCCCGCATGCGGAACAATTCCGGGTTCTTTCTCATTAACCACGGCGGCGCGGAGGCGGTCGGTGTCCCCAGCACCACCTTCATCCCGTTCGATTGAAGAATGTCGATCGCACGGTCCAGCCAGTCGAAATCGAATTGACCTTCGACAGGTTCCATCCGGGACCAGGCAAATTCTGCTAAACGCACTACATTGAAACTGGCTTCCTTCATCAACTGCGCATCGATGGGCCAGCGCTCTTGCGGCCAATGTTCGGGGTAATAATCGACACCGAAATAGAACATACCATTCTCCTCCTGGAAGTATTGCTCAGGGTCAGCCTTTGATTGCACCCGCCGTAATGCCTTCCACAAACCGGCGCTGGAAGATCAGGAAAATAATCAACAGGGGGATCAGGCTGATCACAGAAGTCGCCATCTGCACATCATAGACCGTGCGCCCCACGGGTCCAACAAGCGACCGGATAATCAACGGCAGGGTGAAATGTTCGGGTGACTTCAGATAAATCAGGGGACCAATAAAATCGTTCCACGATCCCATGAAGAAGATCAGCCCTAAACTGGTAAGACCAGGCGCAATAATGGGCAGGATAATGCGCCAGAAGATAGTGAATTCACCGGCCCCATCGATCCGCGCCGCGTCCATCAATTCGTTGGAGACCGACATAATATATTGTCGCATGAAGAAGATGCCGAAAGCATTTGCGGCTCCCGGGATAATCAGCGGCCAGAAGGTATCGATCCATTTTAGGTTGCGCATGATGATGTAAACCGGGACGAGCGTGACCGCGCCGGGGATCACCATGCTGCCGAGCAGGAATGCAAATAACGCTCCCTGCCCGGGAAACTTGAATTTGGCAAAGCCATAGCCGCCCAAGGCACAAAAAAACAAACGCAGTATCGTCGCACTGAAGGCGATCACAAACGTGTTTTTTACGATCCCGAGGATGTTGTATTGCTGCTGTAAATAAGCGTACGCACTCAGACTCGAATGCCTGGAGATGATAATCGGTGGAATGGCAAAGATTTCATCCGGGGGCTTCAGGGAAGTACTGACCATCCAGATGAAGGGCAGAATCATAAAAATGGACACCCCGATCAGGAGGGCATACATCAAAAAATCTGTGAGCCAAAGGGAAAGTCGCCGAGTGGTCATGCCAGCCTCCTAATCCGCTTGCTGCCCGAAGTAACGGAATTGGACGAGGGTCAGGGCAAAAAGAATAATGAAATACAGATACGCCATCGCCGAGGCATAACCCAGGCGAAAATTACCAAAAGCCTGATTGAAAATTGTAATCACAGGGGTGATCGTTGCATTGATTGGCCCACCCCCAGTCAGGTTATATATCTCGCTAAAAAGATTGAAGCTTCCCATGGTAGAAAGCACCACGGAAAAAAGAATGACCGGGCGCATCAGTGGAATGGTGACAAAGAAAAACGCCTGGGTTGCGCTGGCGCCATCGATCAATGCCGCCTCGGTTAATTCGCTTGGAATGGTCTGGAGCCCCGCCAGCATAATGACCATGTTGTACCCAAGCCAGGCCCAGATCACGAGCAGGCACAGGGAAACCCGTCCACCCCAGGCGCTCTCCAGCCAGGGGACCGGAGGAATATGGAATATTCCCAGCATGGCGTTGACCAGACCATATTTTTGGTTCAACATCAGCCGGAAGGTGAAACCGGCTGCCACAATATTCATGATATAGGGGATGAAGAGCAGCGTGCGAAAGAATCGAAACCCGCGTACTCGTTTTGAATTCAGGATCACAGCCAGCACCAGCGCCAGGAACGTCATGAGCGGCACATACATAAAAAACAGGATCACGCCATTCGTCATGGACTGCCAGAATACTTTGTCCTTGAAGAGCAGTTCAAAATTTTTCAGTCCCACAAACTTGATCGGTCCCAGCCCTTTCCACTCTGTGAAGCTCAAATAGAGCGAGAAAAGCACCGGGTACACGCCAAAAATCAGGAAGAGGATGTAGAACGGGGAAATAAACAAGTACGGCCAACGCATCCTCCATACCTCTCGCCATTTTGGGCGAAGCTTTTGGGGTAAGGAATCTGGGGGTTGATTGGTGGCAGTCGTTTCCGTCATGGCGAGCCTCATCAAAAGCACAGTCACAAGTGCTCGATGAAGTGGGAGACAAAGCCCCCACTTCATCGAGCAAAAAGCTTGATTGTCTAAAGGATGGTTATGGCATTCCAGTCTGGGAGCGAATGGAATCGGCAGCTTCCTTGAGCGCGTCCTCAGGTGACATCTCACCCGTGGCAACTTTCTGGATGGCCGTGGCAACGAACCCGTTCATTTCGGGATAGTGAGGGCCATACACGTAAGCGATCGGAACTTTTTTGACAACGTCCACATAGATCGGACGGACCGGTTGGTCGGCAAAGAACGGATCCGGCTCGGTGAAGACGGGATCTGCATACGCGGCTTCCAGAGACGGGAAGAAGTCCGAGCTCTTGAACATGGCAACCTGGTTCTCCACGTGACCGAAAAGGAATTCCGTCAACGCCCAGGCCGCTTCCTTGTTCTGGCTTTGCTCGGGGATGACAAATGCCGACCCACCATCGTTCGCACCGCGCACCTGGCCCTCTTTCATGGCCGGCATCAGGGCGACGCCCCATTTACCTTCCGTGCCCGGAGCGATCCAGCCCTTGAGGAAGGCGCCCATCCAGGCTGCTTCGATGAGAGTCGCGATCGGTTTGGCTGCCGTATCGGCTGCCATCTCTGCATACCAGCCATCCGTCCACTCCAACTGATCGGACGTGAGGTCGGCGTCCCAGAACTTTTTCAAAGTTTCCAGTGTGGCAATGTTCTCCGGGCTGTCTACAGTTACGTTCCCTTCGGCATTGTAGTAGCCGAGCCCCTGCTGCCAGAGCATCATCTCGTACAGGCGGCCATAGTTATTGGCTTTATTGTTCGAGAAGCAGGCTGAGCCTGTTTTCTCCTTGATCGTCTTACAGACATTAAAGTAATCATCCCAGGTTGCGACCGCCTGGCTGACACTGTCCGGGTCCGAGGGTAAGCCCGCCGCCTCGAACACATCGCGGCGGTAATACATGACGACGGGGCCGCTGTCCCAGGGCATTGCATAATATTTGCCGTCCTGCTTTGCATCGGCCCACTTGTAGGCATTCATTTTATCGACGTAAGGCGACACCCAATCGGTCATATCGGTTAGACCCCCCAGGGAAACAATTTGGGCGAGATGACTGTTTTCCACGAGCGAGATATCGGGCGCGCCCGTACCGGCCTGGAGGGCCAGCGGAAGCTTTTGATACACATCGGCCGGGGCATACTCCACCACCTCCACCTGGACATCTGGATATTCCTTGGCAAATGCATCGAGCACACCACTGTTGGTGAGCGTGTCATGGGCAGCTTTCCACATCCAGAGGGTAACCTTACCAGAAGGTTTCGCAGCAGCTTCGGTCGCGGCTTCGGTGGCGACAGGTGCTTCTGTTGGCGCAGACGTAGCGACCGGTGCGCTGGTCCCTGGCGGCTCTACAGCAGCAGGTGTCGCGGTGGTGGCAGGTCCACAAGCTGAGAGCAACACAGCGATCAAGAGGGTGATACCCAGCAACTTGGATATTTTTTGGCTTAACATGTTCTTTCTCCTCATCTAATTGTGAAAGTTTCGAAGAATCATACAACACCAGGAAGTAGAAAGATCATTAATTCCTATTCACCTCCTTCTCCTCTCAAAGACGACAAATGCTGGTACGCATATACATACTCCGGGTAGTTGGATATAATGAGTTGCGCGCACGTAGGATCTGTCGCCGAGAATTTTCTCGCAGATGGATGAATGAGCGCCGCTAAGAAGCATTTACCTGGGTTCGCAGCCATGGGGTAGATGCTTCTTTATTTATAAAGTCTGTGAACGGAAACGAATAAGCACAGGAAGTTTCTCCTAATCATGTACTCCTTTATTTAGCAGGCTAGGTACTCTCTCTAATCACGAGTTCAGGCTGCAGCATCACTGTCTGCACGGCCGCAATCGATTCATCTTTTTGATCGCTTCGCCGTAATTTCATAAACGTTTGGACCGCTACATGACCCAGCTCGTAGAGTCCCTGTCGAATGGTGGTAAGTGGAGGATTGTAAAAAGCAGATTCGGGAATGTCATCAAAACCGACTACGGCGAGGTCTTCCGGTATCCGTCTTCCCAGGCTGCGGGCCGCGCGCATCAATCCGAGCGCCATCTGATCGTTGCAGGCGAAGACCGCTTGCAGGTCGGGGAATTTTTGCAGGAGGGCATGCAAACCCTGTTCGCCACTTTCCGCCGACCAGTTGCCTTCCACAACCCAATCCTCGCCAAACGGGATTTCGGCTTCCCTAAGAGCATCCTGCCAGCCGCGGCGACGCTCACTGGCCGCCCACCAGGTCAGCGGTCCGGCGATGAGACCGATCTTTCGATAACCCTTCTCCAGGAGATGTCCGGTGGCCAGATACGCCCCATATCGGTTATCGATTTCAACGACGTTTAGATTTTCTCGGGGCTGGGTGCTCAGGAAGATGACGGGAATGGAGAGCTGAGGCAGATTTTCTCGGAACCAGGAACGGTTGTTGTCAATTTCGGGCACCGCCCAAATAATCCCCTCGACTTGACGCGAAATGAGTCCGTTCACGATCGATCCAATGTCCTGCGTTTCAGGTTGATGGATCAGGTTCAGCAAAATGGATAACCCTGCCTGGTTGGCGCCTTGTTCCACACCGATCAGGATATGGGAGGGTCCATAATATTCCAGGCCAGACGTCACCACCCCCAGGAAATGACTCCGCCGCTGGATCAAACTGCGTGCAATTGCATTGGGTCGATATCCTAAGCGTTTGATCACGTCCTGCACGCGCTGGCGCGTTTCAGGCGTAATTTCCTGGCGGTTGTTGATCACGCGCGACACAGTCTGGGCAGAGACCCCAGCTTCTTTCGCGACCTGTGAAATCGTAACCTGACGGCTTATGTTTGCCATGTTATCGTTCACGTGAACGATAACATAATAGCAAATTCAACATAAAGAGTCAATAGGGAAAGAAATTTAGGTCGGGGCTTTCTCGAAGTAGAAAGGGACACACGAATCTACACTTTTTTAATCACGGAGTCATAGAGATACGGAGAAGAAAGATTTAAAAACTCCGTGACTTTATTATCCCCTTTAGGGGACCGTGTCTCAGTAGTCAGATGTAGTGTGCAAGGGGCGCTGGATCGGATCAAAAAGGAATTAGAATCCAGCCGCCGCGGTTGTCGATGGACGAGCGCTCAGCCGCGCAGACGAAGATCGAGCGAAAGGTTGGCTTATGGCAGTATTCGTTGGCTTGGATATCGGCGGGACAAAGCTCATGGTCGCCTCGGCGGATGGCGACGGGAATATTCTGCGCCGCGTCCGCAGGGATACCTCCCCTAGCCTCGAGGCAGACCTGGCAAACCTCCACAGCATGATCGGCGAGGTGGCCGCAGGCGAGCAGATCCTGGGGATGGGCGCCGCTATCGGTGGACCGCTGGACTGGGAACAGGGAATCGTGTCCCCGCTGCACCAGCCGGCCTGGCGGGACGTCCCTCTCAAGGAAATCATGGAAACAACATGGGACTGCCCTTTTCAGGTCGATGTCGACACGAACGTCGCTGCGCTGGGCGAGTACCGCTGGGGAGGCCTCTCCCCCGAGCGCTTCCTCTATCTGACCCTCAGCACCGGCATGGGAGGCGGTTTCCTGATCGACGGGAGGGTTTATCGTGGAAAGGGCGGTGTTCATCCCGAAGTGGCGCACCAGGCGATCCCGTTTCGCTGCTCCAACCCGGCCGCAGTCCAATGTGAATGCGGCCTACCCGACTGCCTGGAGGCGCTGGTCTCGGGCAACGGGATCCGCCGCATTTATGGAAAATCGGCGCAAGAGCTGGACCCTGAAGAATGGGAGGAAGTTGCTTACAACCTCGGCCAGGGACTGCGCAATATGGCGACGCTGTACGCGCCGGAGATCATCCGCATCGGCGGCGGCGTGGCGTTGGGTGGAGGCGAACAGTTCCTCGACGCCGCCAGAGCCGTGATGGAAGACCACCTCAGACTGGTCCCCGCACCGCAGGTCGGGTTGAGTCGCCTGGGGTATGACACGGCTTTACGAGGCGCGCTCGCCATCGCACTCTCGCTTTAAAATTAGCTAAATGATGATCGATACGCGATCCTTCTGGGCCGGCAACCTGATCCTCCTCAAAACCGGGATTCGCAGTGCTCACTCATTAGGTACGCGCAGACAGCATCTCCAGATGTTCTTCCACCCGCGGCAGGACTTCACTGGGGGGTTTGACCATGGCATCCCAGATCGTTTTATGGAGTCCTTCATTCTTGGGCGCCCATCGAATCGATTCGGGAACCGGGAAAAGGACGACACTTGGCGTTTTGAATGCCGCAGCCACATGCGATACCCCGCTATCATTACTGACAACAAGCCGAGCTTTTGAAATCAGCGCACCCAGGGATCCGAGGCTGGTCTTGCCGGCCAGGTCAATGGCGCGGGCCTTCATATTTACAGCGGCCGAGGCAGTGAGATGGGCTTCTTTTTCCGTTCCGGTCAGCACCACTTGATACCCGCGCCCGGCCAAATGGTCTGCGACAACAGCAAAGTGGTGAGGCGGCCAGCGGCGTTCCCTGGTATCTGATCCGGGGTGGATACAGACATAATCGTTCCCCAGCCTATGCTCTCTTTGGATCTCCTCGAATGCCCTCCAATCTTCGTCGAAGAGGGGCAACTCCAGCTCATCCCCCTGAGGGGGGATCCCAAGGAACTCCATCAGGCGCAGGTATCGCCACGTCTCGGGCTCATGTTCGGGGTACTCCAAAAACCAGTTCTGATCCGGACAGTACTGCCCGGGCAGATAGAAGCCGGCGGTCTGCTTTGCCCCAAATAAGCCGAGCATTGGATTAACAATTTCCCCGGCACCCTGCAGCTGAATCGCGAGGTCAGCCTTCATGGCTTGCATCCTCCCCAGGAAGGAGAGCACACCGGGCAGATCTGGCGTTTGTTCCGGTAAGCCAGGATACCCCGGAAACGGAACAAAATCATCCAGATAGGTATCAAATCGGTTTACAAATTCTTCTGACCAGGGCAGTCCAACGAATGTGATACGGGAATTCGGGAAGGCGGCCCTCAAGGCTCGAAAAGCAGGCACCGTATTTAACAGGTCGCCCAGATAAAGCGCCCTAAAAATGACAATTTGCTTTGGCTCAGGTTGCCTCGATTTCTTTAAAGCATACATACTTTTCTCCATTACGCACCGTGATACGGACGCTAAGATCTATTGTTCCTTGCAGGAACACACAACAATTGGTTCGGGACTTGGTGCGCATTGGCCGGTCCCACTCGGAGCAGCCGAGTGTGGATGAGCGCTTATACTTTAGTTGTCAAATGGTTTGGGGAGCTATGCTTGTTGCTTATCAACCCTGCAATGAACTTCTGTCTTATATATCTTATTCTGCTTCTGCTCAATCGGTGCTTAACCTAAATCATCCTAGGGTTGTCCCCACTGACGGGCATACTGATACTTGGGAAAGCGCGTGCTTTCCATTGCCGTGAACCTCCATATGCCCGCGTATACCCATCATGACTCTCCCTTAAGTGTCTTATCAGGAAGGGACGGCATCCCGCTCGCGGATTAGACCTCCCGCGGCGCATTGACCTTCGCCCACATGTCATTGCGAGCCGCTGCTTTTGTTCTTTGGTGGCGAAGCAACACCTGCACTGGCGTGCGGTGCCAGTGTCTCCTCGAACAGGCGATTGCCACGTCGCAGAGAACGCTCCTCGCACACCTGCCCTGGCGGACGGTGCCAGGGATGACATCATAATTCTCCTTTAAACTTCCTATCCAGCACGGACGGTAACAACACGTCCGATTCCTGTTGTGTTTCAGACTGAAACTCCCACAGCAAGTTGAACTTTGCTTGCAGGTAAGAAGTTATTGCTTTCATTCGCTACTTCCAGAAGAAAATCTGAAGTCCTGCACTGATCAGAATCAAGCTTCCATAAAAGAAAATTAACTCACGATATCCGAAAAAGGCACGTCGGTAATTGACCCGACGCTTGAATTCGGTTTCATGCCTGTGTTGCTTGGCGCGAGCATCCATAACTTTGAAATTAACCAATTCTTGATGTTGAAAAGACGCGAGCAAATTTGGACCATTTAAAAATTCCGCAATTTTGTCTTGGCGATATACAAAAGCACGCAGTAGAAATGTCCAGCGTGCATCAACTAGCCAGAATAAAAGTGGAATAACAGCTGTTATACCTATGTATTGATGATATTGCGGTACTTGGCTAATAATTGCCGCAACTGCTCCTGTCCAAGTTAGCACCGTCCAATTGCGTATTGCTCTCGTGTGATCATCAAATCGTGCGATACCATGTTCGATATTATCAACTTCTTTTTCTAGCATTCGCAATTGGTATTCAAACGCTTGCTCCTTTTCTTTTGTTCGTTTCTCATTCATTACAACTCTCCCTTGAATGCCTTATCCAAAATACTCGGCATCAACGTCCGCCCAACGACCGGGCGCAATTCCTCCCCGCTCGCGGACTGCAACTCCCGCAACGCATTGACCTTCGCCTGAAAGCCATCCAGATAAGCGACAATGCGCCGCTGTTCGTTGTCATTTTTCATTGATTTCATCAATTTCTTTAATCATCGCTAAGAAATCAACATGATTGATCAATTCTTGTCTAACTTCCAAAATCCACTTACGTTCTTTCACAATTGACTTCAATTGCTGCGCTATTTCAAGAATTGCCATCCGAAGGCTTTGTAAGTTATCTTTTTCAAATTGTGTGGATGCACATGCAAAGTTTAAGAAAAGTGGTTTTTTGGTAGTTCTAGTGATTCGCCCTTCTGGTAAATACAAATGACCAATAAGTTCAGTTGATGTTTCTAATTCTATCTCCGCAAATCCAACAATATCGTTAAATCGCCAAGGCGGCCAGAACCAAGTATCTACATAATAAGTTTGTCTGTCCAGGGGCATGGAATCAAAAGGTTCTTGGCGAATTCCTTCCAACCACGCCTTCTGTTTGACCACATAGGATTCATGTTCTCGATAATATTTGTCTCTTGTCCGACGATGAATGAGAAGAGTCAGAAGAATTCTGCGTTTACTCATAATTCTCCCTTAAACGCCCTATCCAACACGGAGGGCATCAACGTCCGCCCAAAGAGCGGGCGCAACTCCTCCCCGCTCGCGGACTGCAACTCCCGCAGCGCGTTGACCTTCGCCTGTCGAAGATACTCGATAGAGGCGCAGACCCTCTTTCCGAGTATGTCTGTCTCCAATGGGTACAATCCGCCCGGGTGTCAAAACCAACTGTTCTGTGATGGTTTCATCTTCCCAGCCAGCAGACTTGAGTTTTGGAACTATATAAGTGCGGCAGGTGTCGGCTTCGTTCATACCCTTGCTTCGATAGGTCTAGCATACTCCAAAAATGTAATTTTGGACAAACATCTCTAAAAGAGGAGCACTGAAGGACTGCAGTGAGCCATCCACATGACGCCCATATTTGGATTTGGTAACGAGAGGAGTGGCTCGCAAATATCGCGAACTCATTGCAGCCTCAAAACAGGTGCGTCACTGGCCAGGTTGTCACGCAGGGCGCAAAAAGGACTCCGAGGTCTCCTGGTGTAGCTCGAAATAGCCAGGCACGCTTGTGATATCCATCATGCAAGCCAGTTTTTCCGCTCCCGCGTACGTAGCATTGGCCTGCTTGAGCCCGGGGATTGCGCTAATACGGAATCTTTCCAGTTTCCCGATCATCGACCAGGTCTTCATGCGCGACAGGATCTTCAATTCCTTATAGAACGCTGGGATTAACTCTTTCTCCGGCGGTGATTTTAGACTCACCCTCTGCATTGCGGCCCGATAACTGGGCATGTTACTACCCTCTGGGCCGATGATGAACAGATAGGTGGGATAGCCGGCTTCGATCTGCTCATTGAGGGTCTCTACAATCATGGAGTCAGGCCACGGTCCGGTTTGCCTAACCAGACCGTTCCCTGGCTTCCAGACACCAAATTATGGCGCTTCACCGGATTAGGGACGTTATAGGTTTCGTCTGAGAGGCGCATGGCAATGTGTGAAAGCGTGTTCAAGCAATAGCTCCTGTAAGATTCCTCCCACTGGTCGACGTTCTGAGCTGGATGTTGTCATTATAGTCCTGACATCCCCGCGCAAGAGACAACTTGCCAATTTGGAAAGCCCCGTGGCAAATGTTAAGAGGATGCAAACTACCTATCGGTCGTTTGGAGCTATACTGCGGATGAAACCCGCGGGGTCAGTCAAGACATCCTGTCAGGGGAACACCACGCGAACGACAGGAAATCACAGTTGGAACAAACCGATAGAGTATATAGAGAGGATATAGGAACGATATAGGAAGGATATAGGGACCTTATAGACACCTTTGACTCTCCTTGGCCAGCCCTTGACCAACCCTGGACAGTCCTTGACTCACTCCTGAACTCATCATGAACACATCACAGCCAGAATGGAGTAACCATGACTAAAGTATTTTATAACGGATCGATCGCAAACTTTCGGGGCCGCATCGGCAACCTGATCTTCCGCCAGCTGCCGGACGGTACGACGGTGGTGAGTGAGGCGCCGCCCAGGGAGACCGGGAGGCGGAAGAAACGAGCCAAGGAAAAACGCAGCCCCCGCCAGAAGGCCCATAACGAAAGCGTTAGTGATGCGGCTGCCTACTGGCACGGGAAGGGCAAAGAGAACCCGATCTATGCAGAGCTGGCGGCCGCGACCATCATGCGCACAGCCTATAACTTTTTCATCTCTGACTGGTTCCACCCACCGGAGATCCAGCGCATCGAGCGGCAGGGGGATCGCATCCTGGTCGAAGCCACCGACAACGTCATGGTGGCTCGCGTCAGGGTGACTGTTCTCGATCAGGAGGGAAAGGTGCTCGAAGCGGGCGAGGCGGTCAGAGGCGAGGGCGACTTCTGGGAATACGCTCCTCAAACACAAGGCGCAACCCTCCAGGCTGAAGCCTGGGATCTGCCTGGCCACAAAGTGACTTACCGCTACGGATGAGGAAATGGAATATTCCTCTCATACTCGCTCCACTTTTGATCACATTCATATCCGGATACGGTCACTGGCGAAACTCCTTCTGCACTTTTGTACTGCAGGAAGCCGGTAGGTCGCTGGTTCATAGAAAATCTCCTTTTTTGGGAGACTCTCTGAATCAAAAACCGCCGGGCTAGCCTGTTTAGGAGAGCCTGGCGGTCTTCGATTGTCACGTAGTAGCGGGGGCAGTGACTTGCGCACAGCGTGCAGACCTTACAGGGTGCCGCAGAATTTACTAGGCTTGATATTGAAGCCTAACTATGGATCTTTCTGAAACACTGGTCATGGGATGAAACAAGCGGCAAAGAGAAAGACCACGAGAGCATCGTGGTCTTTTTTAGTAGCGGGGGCAGGACTTGCGCGGAGCGTGCGACCTTCGGGTTATGAGTCCTAATCCTGTTACCGCTGAAATTTGTGAAAAACTCGTTTTTTTTACATGGTTTTCGGGTTTATGGTTTCAATTGGCCCGACGAACCGTGTTGGACAGAAGTGAGTATAACCAATCAGCGAATCGCCGTCAATCATTCCAAAAAAACTAGTGGATTCGGAACTTGGAAGACAATATGAATCAAGGATAGAGATAATTGTCATAGAGGATGGCCCTATCTCTGCCGACTCATCTTCCCCGGTTTGCAAATTCTCTTTTCAAGATCTTCTCTCATCTATGATTACAAATATCGATGAGAGCATTTTGCGTGGGGGAACTTTATTAAGAAATTACACTGCGTAGGAAAATAACATCGTAGTAGTGTAGGGAGAGCAGCGCGTCATCAAGGCAATTCATTATCCGCTAAACATTTGATCTTTGAACCGAAAAGATAACTGCTGATCAAAAGCATCGTTGCACTCCAGATTTAATCTCGTTGTCAGTAGGCTGCTACACAAACTGTCTGGATAATACAGCAACACTTCGAACAAATCAAAAGATGGCTATAGCTATACGAGAGTGCGTACGGCTGGCAAATCATGCGATCTGAACGCCATTTCAGGGATATGTCCTATAGAAATCTGCCACTATTCCTATACAGTGAACTCCTCCATATTTGACTATTTAGATGGTTGAACCAAAAAGCAAATTTTAGATCGCGGGTTCGAATCCCGTCGGGACCGCCAAGAATGACGCAAAAGAACCGATCAAAAAGGTCGGTTTTTTGTTGTTTCATGCCGATTTTGCGTTAAATTTCGCAGGTTTTTTCAGTTACGCTCCACGGGTTCGTAAAACGGCGTTTTCTGATCGAACCCGCGATTTAGCATAACGGTTGCGAGTTAGGGTAGTATGTCAAGAGTTGTATAAAAGTTGAAGGGAGGGTGCACACCATCCAGGAAATACCTGGGATAGGGGGCGAGACTACTTATTTCGGAAACCGCCAAATTATTGCATGTACCTTATAATGAATCCATGTCTGCGCCAATTTTAGCCACTAAAGTTTATGTGCCACCGCCTCGACCACGCCTGGTCTTCCGCCCTCGCCTGATCGATCAACTGAACGAGGGTCTCCGTTCGAGTCGCAAACTGACCCTCATCTCTGCCCCGGCCGGCTTTGGTAAAACCACACTGGTCAGCGAATGGATCACGGATTGTGGACGGCCAACCGCCTGGCTGTCACTGGACGAAGGGGATAACGATCCCACACAATTTTTGATATACCTCGTGGCTGCTTTGCAGACGATTGTGCCGAATATTGGAGAAGGGGTATTAGGTGTGATGCAATCCCCTCAGCCACCGTCAATCGAATCGATTCTGACGACCCTGCTCAATGAAATCACAACCAACCCGGACAATTTCGTCCTTGTTCTTGACGACTACCACCTTACCGATTCCAAAGCGGTAGATAATGCCCTCACCTTTCTGCTTAAACATCTGCCACCACAGATGCACCTGGTCATCACCACTCGTGAGGACCCACAACTGCCCCTGGCTCGATTACGTTCTCACGACCAATTGACCGAATTGCGCGTTGCGGATTTGCGTTTCACTTCCTCCGAAGCCGCTGAATTTATCGATCAAATAATGGGACTAAACCTTTCAGCGGAAGACATCGCCGCGCTGGAAGCCCGCACCGAAGGATGGATTGCTGGTCTGCAACTTGCTGCAATTTCAATGCAGGGACATCAAGACACCACCAACTTCATCAAATCGTTTACGGGTACACATCATTTTGTGCTGGATTATCTGGTTGAAGAAGTCTTATACCAGCAGCCCGAAAACATCCAGAAGTTCCTATTGCAGACATCCATACTCGACCGCCTTTGTGGCCCCCTTTGTGACGCCGTCTTGCTCGACCCCTCTGCTTCCGGGCAGGACACCCTCGAGTATATCGAACAAGCGAATCTGTTCATCGTTCCCTTGGACACCGAGCGGCGTTGGTATCGCTATCACCATCTATTTGCGGATTTGCTGCGACAGCGGCTGGGACAAAGCCATCCACCCGAAGAGATAGCCCAATACCATATCTGCGCCAGTGAGTGGCTTGAGTACAACGGTGATATTGGAGAGGCATTCCATCACGCCGTCGCCGTTGCGGATTTTGAACGAGCTGCCAGATTGTTGGAGAGTAATTGGCTGAGCATGGACGAAACCTTTCAGACGGGCACATGGCTTGGGTGGGCAAACCAACTTCCGTTGAATGTGAGGCGTTTGCGTCCCGTTCTGTTGACTCAGATCGGCTGGTCATACATGGATGCGGGTAATGTCATGCTGAGCGAGTCTAGTTTGCGGGATGCCGAAAATTCATTGAAGCGCCCTCGCGAAGAATTGGTGATCGTGGAAGCCGAGCAATTCCGCACCCTGCCCGCACGGATCATATTCGCCCGTGCTTACAATGCGCAAACGCAGAATCGTTTTGACGATGTGGTCAGATACGTTGAGACAACGCTGGATATGATCCCACATGAAGACCAGTACATGCAGGCGCAGGCATCGTCGATCTTAAGCACCACGTATTGGGCGAGCGGCGAGTTGGATAAGTCTTTCGAGTTAATGAACAACTGGGTGAATGCAGCTCAGCAAGCGGGCAATATTGTGTTTGCGGTGGCGGCATCATTCAGCAAAGCGGATATTCTCATCACGCAGGGTCGCTTGCACGATGCCATGCAGGTCTATCAAACGGCGTTGAGTTTGGCGGCAGAACACGGCGCAGAACAGCACACAGCGCACCATCATTTGGGGCTGGGGCTGCTGCATCACGAAATGGGCGAAGATGAACCGGCCGCGCATCATTTGCAAAAAGCATTTGAACTTGGCAGGCAAACCACCCTCGTGGATTGGATGTATCGCAAGAGTCTGGCGCAGGCGTACCTCAAAGAATCAGAAGGCGACCTGCGCAGTGAGCTGGAATTGCTGAACGACGCACAGCGTTTTTACGTCCGCACGCTGATCCCCAACCTGCGCCCGGTGGAAGCCATGCAGGCTCGTATTCACATCAAGCAAAACCACTTGAACAAAGCACAGGCATGGGCACACCAGAGCGGGCTTTCATTGCAGGATAAACCCATCTTCCTGAACGAGTTCGGGTACCTTACCTTCGCCCGGATCATGCTCGCTGAAAATCAGAACGACCAACATTTTCAGACCATGCTGCAAATGTTGGAGTCTCTCTTGAAACAGGCAGAGAGTCAAAACCGCCTGCGCAGCCGCATCGATATTCTCATCACGCAAGCGCTGGCGTTTTCTGCAAAGGAATCCGCCAAAGCCCTCGCTGCCCTTGAACAAGCGCTGACCCTGGCAGAACCCGAAGGTTATTTGCGCCTCTTTGTCGATGAGGGCAAACCCATGGCAGAGTTGTTGTCCAAGTTCAAGAGCAGTAAGTTACAGCAATACGCAAACAGAATTTTGGCTGCACTCACTCCCTCTATTCATCCTTCATCCTTCATCATTCAGCCTTTAATTGACCCTTTGAGCGACCGCGAACTCGAAGTGCTGCGCCTCATTGCGCAGGGGCTTTCCAACCAGGAAATCACTCAAAAACTGGTCGTCGCGCTTAGCACCGTCAAGGGGCACAACCTGCGCATCTTCTCCAAACTGCAAGCCAAAAGCCGCACCGAAGCCGTCGCTCGCGCCCGCGAACTGGGCTTGCTCTAACCCCAACAATACTCAAAACAATACTTTTGGTCCTAACGGCAATACTCTCCTGCCGTTATATTCGTGCACGTTGACGATGACTCACTTCTACGAAATTCGGATCGCAGGACATCTGGATGCCCATTGGGCAGACTGGTTCGATGGCATGTCCATCACGCTGGAAGAGGATGGAACCACGCTTCTTTCTGGACCTGTGCCCGATCAGCCCGCCCTATATGGGTTGCTGCGAAAGGTACGTGACCTCGGTCTTCCACTCGTTTCGGTGAACCAGATAACAGCCACTTTGAGTCAACAAATTATAAATAAAAAAAGGAATACAAAAATGAATAAAAACAGCACAACCATTGAAATGGAATACATCAAAGTCAGTTTGAAATTGAAGCTTGTCGCACTGTGGACGAGTTTAATGTTTCTCGTCATCTATTTAGATTATTTCCACTTATACATGCCGGGCAAAATAGAAGAAATTCTGGCAGGAAAAATGTTTGTATTTGACATTACACAAGTCTCTCTATTGGCAGGACTGGCCACGATAACAATTCCAGCTCTTATGATTTCCCTTTCTGCTACCCTGCCAGATAAAGCAAATCGTTGGACAAACATAATTGTGGCTGTGATCTATATACCTTTTGTTTTGTTTAATTTGGCAGGAGCTCATTGGGCGCACATGTTGTTTGGCGCTGCTGTACAAGTCATTCTTCTTTTACTAATTACTGGTTATGCATGGAAGTGGCCTAAATAGGAAAGTTAGCCCTAGCAACAAAATCTAATAAATCAAGAGAAATTGAAATGACAAACCATACCGCTTCTAAATAAAAAAAGGAGTAATACAAAAATGAATACACAAAATCTATCAGAAGACATAAGTATCAAAATGAGCGAAGCAGCGACACCAGCGATGGCTGTGGGGAACCGGGCGTCCACGACGCGAATCGTCGGCGTCGTCGCGCTCGCCTACGCCGCGTCAATGATCGCTCAGAACGCGATGTTTGTCGGTGGTGTAGCCCAGCTCCTCGGCCTTGGCGACGGCACTGCAGCGCCCACCTACGGCGATACTCTTGGTGTGGTCTTCGCCTACCACGCCGCGAACCGGGGCGCTGTGGCAGTCGCCGCGGGACTGGAGGCCATGAACATGGTACTACTCCTGTTGTTCGTCACGGCACTGCACGGGCTCGTGCAACGCCGTGGCGGCGCAGGGGTGGACTGGTCGCGGCTCGCGGTAGCAGCCGGAGCGACGCTCTCGGTGTTAAGCGCCCTCACCATTGCCACACACATCGCGGTCGTGCTCGTTGCGGTTGGCCTGACCGAACCGACCCCGGCCTTCGCGCTGATCTGGCAGCTCCATGCCGCGGTCTTCGCGCTTGCACTGCCTGCGCTCGGGGCGACCTTTATCGGCACGGCGTTGGCTACTCACGCCAGCGGTTTGACGCGACCGTGGCAGCGGCTGTTAGGAGTGGCGGGCGGCAGCTTGCCCATCTTGGCCGGGCTTGGAAGCCTCGCCATCGCGGATGGGTCGCCACTGTTGTTCGTCGGGGTTCTGGGCCTAGCTATGTGGCTCGTCTGGCTCGTTGTCACCGGCCTACGGCTCATCCGCGGACAGGGCTGACCTCGCTCTATGGTGGCGCTCGTTGAAGCGAAAGAAAGGAAGTTGCAATGGGAGCTGGAGTAAAGGCAGCCGAGCATCCTCCGTAGCCCGTAGAACTTGAGACGGCGGTCCTCCCGCCTCGTCCGCTCTCGCTGAGAGCGTGCAGGTTGTCGAAGTCCAGCATCGAGGACAGGAGGAACGTAACGTCCGAGCAGGTCGCCATGGCTGAACAGCACCGGCGAGGCGAGCTGCCCGACCTCATCTAGGGGGCTCTCGGCGAGCTGGCCGGCGCAGCGAAGGAGGGCCCGATGGTGCTGTCCGTCGGGCTCGGTGTCCTGCACGAGTTGATGGCCGCCGAGGTCGACGAGGTCGTCGGCCCGAAGGGCAAGCACGCTCGCGACCGCAGCGCCAAGCGCCACGGCCACGAGCAGACCTCGGTATGCCTCGGCGCTCGCAGGGTCCCGTTCAGCCGCCCGCGCGTGCGGACGGCCGGCGACAGCGAGAAGGTCACGCTCGAGACGTATTCGCACTTCGCAGACCGCGACCCGCTCGCGGACGTCGTGCTCGAGTCACCGGCCACGAAAGGTACGTGACCTCGGTCTTCCACTCGTTTCAGTGAACCAGATAACAGTCACTTTAAGTCAACAAATTCTAAATAAGAAAGTAGTAAGACAAAAATGAATACAAATACCACCAAAAAGCTCGACACGAAAGTTCTGCTCTCTACCCTATGGATCGTCGTCATGATCAACATGTTGAAAGCAGACATCCTCTCGCTGTTCATCCCCACCATGGCGGAGGAGTTGGCAAGGACCTCCGTCAGCACCGGCGCCTCCATTCCTCAATTGATGCTTTTCGGCGCGATTATGGGACAACTCGGCATTGCTATGATCATCCTGTCCCGCGTGTTGAAGTACGAAATCAATCGCCGGGTCAATATCGTCGCGGGCATCGTCACCATTGCCTATATCTGGGTCGGTATGACGACATACCCTCACTACATTTTCATCGCCACGGTTGAGACGCTCTGTCTGCTACTGATCGTTTGGTTTGCGTGGAAATGGCACGACTCCGAAGTATAGAAAGGGCATCTGATGAAAGCCATTGTTTTCAACCAATACGGCACGCCCGATGTGCTGAAACTTGCGGATGGCGCTGTGCCCCAGCCGAAAGATGATCAGGTGCTGGTCAAGGTGTATGCCGTCTCGGTCAACTCTGCTGATTACCGCCTGCTAAGCGGACCAATTCCGCGCATTATGGGATTTGGACTATTCAAGCCGAACAATAAGATCATGGGCGCGGATATTGCCGGGTGCATAGAGGCTGTGGGGAAAAACGTCACCCGCCTCAAGCCGGGCGACGAGGTCTTCGGTGATATTTCCACGGGCTTTGGCGGATTTGCCGAATACGTTTGCACACGTGAATCTGTTCTGGTGGAAAAGCCTGCCAACCTGACCTTTGAGCAAGCGGCGGCGGTGCCGATGGCGTCGGTCACGGCATTGCAGGGACTGCGCAAGGGGGGTATCCAGCCTGGAAACCGAGTGGCAATTGTCGGCGCGTCTGGAGGCGTGGGAACGTTTATGGTGCAGATTGCCAAATCCTTCGGTGCGGAAGTCACAGCAATATCCAGCACGAAAAAAATGGAAGGCCTCCGTGCTTTGGGCGCAGACCATGTCATTGACTACACCCGCGAAGATTTCACTCGCAGCGGTCAGCGTTACGGCCTGATCCTTGCGGTGAACGGCTATCGCCCGCTCGCGGACTATCGCCGCGCGCTCAAACCGCAGGGGACGTATGTTATGGTTGGCGGAGAAGGCAGGCAAATTTTCGAGTCGCTGATGATGGGTCCGCTTGTCTCTCGGCGTGGCGGTCAGACAATGACAAATCTGGCAGCAACCCCCAATGCAGATGACCTGTCTTTTGTCAAAGACTTGATCGAGGCGGGTAAAGTCGCTCCGGTCATTGACCGCACCTATCCGCTTGAAAACACGGCGGAGGCGGTTGGTCATGTTGGTGCGGGTCATGCCGCGGGAAAGGTTATCATTCGCATCAGGGAGACCTTATGAACCATACCGAACTTTTTCGCACCTGCTTTGCACCACTACGCCAACAAAAATCTGGAGGCAATCTCCACCATGCTCGCCGAGGAAGTTCACCTGGGCGGCTGGAACATTTCTGTGTTCGGCAAAGCGAAAGCCATACGGGAAACCGTCAAAAACCTCGCCGAAGCCGAATCCAGTGAGATCCACATTCTGGCACTCTACGAAAGCACAGATACCGTTGCCGGGAAACTTCATATCGGGGTTGATGGAAAGATCGACCTTTATCTAGTAGACGCGGTGACCTTCAATGCGCAAGGCAAAGTCACTGCCATCCGTTCGTACAAAGGGGCGCGGCGATTGGGGCAGATCACGTCATTGACTATACCAAGAAGATTTCGCCAGGAATGGACAGCAATATGACCTGATCCTTGCTGCGAACGGAGATCGCTCGATTTCAGATTATTGGCGTGCTTTAACTCCCAAGGGTGTTTATGTTCAAACCGGAGGTTCCATGGCTCAAATGACTCAAGCGATGCTCCAGGGACCATGGATTTCAATGACTGGGAGTCAGAAAATGAGTAACATGGGGGTTGCGAAACCAAACCAAAACGATTTGGTTATTATGAAAGAACTGCTTGAAGCGGGCAAAGTAAAGCCTGTGATTGATAGATGTTACCCGTTGAGTGAGGTTCCTGATGCTATCCGCTATCTTGAAGAAGGACACGCCCAGGGAAAAGTCGTCATAACTGTGGCACATAACAACTAATCCCGACGAGTCCAGAGAATAGTGATCAAGCAAGTAAGGTGGTCGAATCGAAGCTAACACCAGACTGCTCGAAATAAATTGAGTTCTCAACAAAATATAGGTGATCCTGCAATTGTTTCGAAATAAGATTTCTGACTTGAAACTAAATCAGTGAACAGAGGATTTGTAGCATCATCCAGCGAGGCAGCTAATCCCAGTGAATGAATGCGTTTCAATTCCTTGCCAGCTGGGAGAAAATTAGGATTGAGTAAATGCGCCCGGCGTAAGTCTTGCGCTGCTCCATCCCAATCTTCCAAATTGGCTTTTGCCATCCCTTGCCAATAATAGATTTCTTCCGTCGGCATCTTATCGATATCAACAAGCGCTTCATTGGTCAGTGTAATCACATCTGAATAGAGGCCGTTATGGAACGGATCAGCGTATGGACCTTCCAGAAATCGAAACAGCCGCCAATTATCTACAGGGCTGGCCCTACGGTGAGCGTGCTCAACGTCCACCTGGGCAATTCGGGCATAGTGCCGGACCATGTCCAGGCTGCCATGTCCCAACAAAGTTTGTAGGGTAAATACGTCTCCACCAGAGCGCAGATACGTGATCGCAAAGGTATGGCGAAACTTGCGGGGGGACGACTTCTTTACACCCGCTCGTGCAGCAATGTTCTTGATCAAGTGGCTTAATGTGCCGGGATTGAACGCACGTCCTCGACGGACCGTGAACAGCGGTGCATTGGGATCTTTTCCATCTTCTCGTTCCGCCAGGTAGCGCCAAACGGCATGGCGGGCCGTCTTGCCCAAATACACAACCCGTCCTTTCCCCCCTTCGCGCCGCCTTCCACTCCGTGGCGAATTTCCAGCTTGCCACGCTTGGCGTCAAAATCTCCTAGACGCAGGGAGGAGAACTTCGATGCTCGGATGCCCGAGTCAAGCAGGGTGAGAATAATCGCCTGGTCCCTGTTGGCCGTCGGCCGGCGCATTGCAAACTTCCTCCGCATGAATGTATCGGCTTCACGCGAGTAGGTACACACCTTGAGCATGCGCTCGATTTCTTCCTGAGTAAACGGTTCCACGTCCACTTTCTGAAAACGGGGGCCGGGAACACTCTTCCTTGGATTCTCAAATCGAAACTCGGTATGCGCCCAGGTGAAGAAAGAACACAAGGTGATCCAGATGTTACGCAGTGATTTTGGAGAAAGCGCGCGCGTATTCCCACTGAAACGCCGTGGGACATATTCGGTCCGCATATAGACCAGATATTTGTTTATCTCACTGTCTGTTATTTGGGCAATTTTTTTGTTTCCCCCATATTCTGCCCATTGGTCGAGGATTCGCTTGTACGAATCTACGGATCGCTGCGACAGCCCTTGCGCGGTTTTGTAATTAACAAAGCCCGTTATGGCTGTTAAGAGCGGCAGCGAGTTTGAAGGATTACGGTTCATGCAAAAACCTCCGGTTTTGGGATTATTGCCAACCACAGTCCTTCGGGTTAAACGAAAACCATAGCTTTACGAGCTATGGTTTTTCACATATAGCGGGGGCAGGACTTGAACCTGCGACCTTCGGGTTATGAGCCCGACGAGCTGCCACTGCTCCACCCCGCATCGATTAGTTGAGCCCGCCGATAATACCATGCCTGTTATGTGAAGTCAAGCGAGTTGTGTTAATCTTTTATAATAGTTCATGAGCGCATACTTCTCCAATCTGATCTTGATACTATTTTGAGTCTATGGGCTCATCGGCGTTGCCTTAAAAGATTTCAATCACCTTGCAGGTTAAAGATCCCACGCGGCGGGAAAACTTTTGTTAAGATTTAAGGTATAATGATTTTATCGCGGTGACGTTAATACATACACTGCATTCATCGTCGGGTTTATTTTTTTACAATGAAAAAAGCTACGCTTTTGGTTATTGAAGGACGACATTCAGAAATCCCTTCTTTTGCGGCTGACTTGCAAAAGAAGGGATTTGATATTGTTTCGGCACAGAATGGAAGTGAAGCGGTTTCACAACTAAAGCAGACCAATCCAAGCCTGGTCATTGTCAATGCACCCTCGTTGAGAAGCACTGGCCTGCGCATCTGTTTATCGATCCGCAAAAAAGATGCAAAGATCCCGATCATCCTGATCGTGGAAAAGGAAAAAGTTGTAGATAAGGAACTTGTGGATTCGATTGTATCTTTGCCGTTTACGGTACAAAAACTTGTTAATCGAGTCAAAGCGTTGATGCCGGGCGATGGGAATAACGTTGTCAGTGTTGGCCCTATTCGACTGGATCTTGAAAATCGACGAGTCCGCAGTCTGGGCAAGAACACCAAACTCACCCCAAGATTAATTACACTGTTGCAGATCCTGATGGATAAGCATGGTGAAGTAGTAGAGCGGGAAGCGTTATTTAAGAAAGTTTGGGAAACAAATTACACCGGCGATACGCGCACCTTGGATGTTCACATTTCCTGGCTGAGACGAGCCATTGAACTTGACCCCGACGATCCGAAGTTTCTCAAAACGATTCGCGGCGTTGGCTATCGCCTAGATGTTTAACTGATATTGTTTGTTGTCAGCACTCACCAGTCGGAGGCAGACATTGCTTCCGATCTTTATTTTTAATTCACACGGGATGGTACCGTTCCGGATCGGGCGCCTTGCCTGCGCGGCACTCCTGAACGTGATCCCATCCCAATTGGGATCGACCTCCCAGTAGTCGAGCTCGAGGTTTGTTTCTAAAGAAATTGTATCTTCAGAGAGATGAGCCTGGGTGGTTTTGGGAGCCTGCAAAACAGGAGGATTGAGGCGGGTCTCGTGCTCAAGGGAGAAGGGAGTCTGAAAATCGGTCAACCGACTTCGGGTGGTATGGATCGCACGGAACATCTCATCACAGGCAATATAGCTGCGTCCATGCTTCGCCGCGACGAAAGGCGTCGTTCCCGATCCGCAAAAGAAATCTGCAACGATATCTCCAGGATTTGACGAAGCGAAAAGGATACGTTCCAACAAAGCAACGGGCTTCTGAGTGGGATACCCTGTCCGTTCATTATGCAAGCGGGCAATGACAGGAAAATACCACCAATCCTCTGGAACTTTGCCACGGTCTAGGTCGGGCACTTTGCCAAACCCGGCTTTCGCCGAGGAGTTGAATGTTTTCACTGTATTCTGGTTATATGGCTCTCGGACAGCATCCACGTTGAATGTGTAATTTTCGCCTTTGACGTAGGCCAGGATCGTATCGTGTTTGCGGTTGAAGGCACGCCGGATCGGGGAGGGACCATGATAGGCCCAGATAATCTCATTGAGCAAATGCTCTGGACCGAAAATTTCATCAAGCAACAGGCGGGCATAGGCATCGGCATGCCAGTCAAGGTGGAGATAAAGAGTTCCGTTGGGTGAAAGCAGGCGATAGATTACTGCGAGGCGCTGGTAAAGAAAATCAAGATATGAATCAAGGTTTTCCCAATGGTCATGATAACCCTCGCCCAGCTCCCATTGCGCCGGTTTGCGAGAGTCTTCTCCCCGCCCGATGCGCGCGGGATACCTGCGGTTTGTAAAAAAAGGTGGATCAATATAGATCAGATTGATACGCCCCTCATATTCAGGCAGCAGGGAAACCATAACCGATAAATTCTCCCCCAGGATTAATCGATTCTCGGCATTGGCCTCGGGATAACCATATCCGTTCGGATACACGATCGAATCTTTAACGAATGAAGCAGGCACGCCTTGCGCAATTTTTTTTCCCGACCAGGTGAGTTCAGGCATGGTTAGTAATGAACTTGCACGAGCGTGCCGTAACCGCGGTTTGTTATCTTGCCGATTTCATGCTTGGGCAGCGCCCAGCGGAACAGCCATTTTGCTTCTTCCGTGCGCATGTTGATACAGCCGTGGCTCATCGGGACGCCGAAGTTTTCATGCCAATACGTGCCATGAAAAGCATGTCCCTGGGCTGTAAAGAAAGACGTCCAGGGAACGCCCGGGAGCTCATAATCATCTGCGTCGGCGAAGAGATTCCCATTGCCCATGTGCTTGGCAGGATCCTTTTCAAGGATGCGAAAATCACCCTGCGGCGTTTTTGTCGAAAGACCGTCCGCGCCGCGTGGACCGTTGGGTATTCCCGAGGAAATTGTGTTTTTAAAGACTTGCTTATCCTCCTCGAAAGCAGTCAATGTTTGCATGGTCAAATCGACTTCGATGCGCTTTTTTTCAAGGGGGATCTCGGGTGTAATGGGGGCCATTTCCTCCGCAGGCACAGGACGCACATGCAGCGGATCAACGTGATAGGAGCCAGCCAAATCATCGACGACCCGATACCATGGCTCGCCGGTAGGTCCCGCTTCGATGGCCTCTACCCAATGAGTGGATTGATAATATAAGCGAAACCCAAGCTTTTGCCAGCCGTACGCTTTACTCGTTCGCCACGGCTCGGTAAAGGGAACGGTCACCTCGACCACGCGCCGTGTCCCATCGGTCAGGAAGGGCATGGTCTCGTTATAGAGAACTTTTACACGCTGCAGGTGTGAGCGATGAACAAAGCCACCCCACACCCGATACCAGACCGGGTTATGAGCGGGTTCATCCACCTTCACTTCTCCATAGACATGCAGCAATTCATCCCGGTACCAGGTGGAGATAATGGAGCTTTTGTCCGTCGGTCGACTATAAACACTGACTGACTTCGTCGCTACACGCACAAGATTACTATCGTCAAAGGCGTCAAGGTTTGATAGGGAAGGTGTAAATGCCAGGGAGCCCAGGCTCAGGCCTCCCAGCTTTAGGAATTCGCCGCGTGACAAGTGGCGGTGCTTTTTGGGAAGCGGTCCTGTGGATAAATTGGACATAGATGGAAAATTGTAATCGAAAACAGAAGGTTTTACGGCCTGTCTCATTAATTTCTAAACATTTGAAACTGCTTGAGAGCCTACGGGTTTTTAACGCGACTGCCCTCCAGCATATGGAGGGCAGTCGATCACGGATTCAATTGTCAGCTTGACTAGACCGCTTCAGGAACCATCCCCTCGAGCATGATCTCGAGTGCCATTGTGTGCGCACAGCGCTGGTGTGTCATAAAGAATTCACAGTCGCAGCTAAAAACGCCGCCATCAAAAGCTACATGGTGGTTATTATTATCGCCATGAAAGGTAACATCGAATTTATTGAAGAGGAAGCGCTTCCGCTCTTCAGCATAACGCTTGGCCTTTTCTCTTTTTCCGATCATACCGTAGTCCATAGTTTTAGCTCCTTTCGAGATAGGGAAATAAAAAGCACGCGCAGACGCGCGTGCCTGTTGGCTAGTTCATCATTTCCTTGTAGGTATCTGCTCGCATAAGAGATTTACCTCGTTGGTTTCAGTATATTCCTAATCAAAGTGCAAGTCAACAGGGAATTAGTTACGAATGCAGAATCGTACAGCAATCGTAAGGTTCCTCTTAGTTTCCTCTTAATCAGCCGGCGCGCCGGCAGGAAGATGCTCATCTCCGTTATAGGTACGCAGGAGCGGCCACTTGCGGATGATGAGCCACATGCCGAGGATGCAACCGATCCCACCGCTGATAATGGCAAACGGTGCTCCAAATAGTTGCGCCACCACTCCTGCTTCCACCTCCCCCAACTGTGGACCGCCCTGAAAGAAAATTTGATTGACGCTGGTCATGCGCCCACGGATGTGATCGGGGGTCTGCAGCTGGCGGATGGTGTTGCGGATAATAGTACTCACCGAATCGGCGGCGCCTGTGACAGCCAAAGCGAACCACGCCAGGACCAGGGACCGGCTCACGCCAAAAATGACGGTCGCGACACCAAATATCACCACCGATCCTAAAAAGATCTGACCCTGCCTCCGAATTTCAGGCAACTGCGAAACGACCAGCGCGGCGAGGACAGCGCCCACCGATGGCGAGGCGGAGAGCCAGCCATACTCCACCACACCCACATGTAAAACATCCCGTGCAATAATGGGCATGAGTGTATTGGCAGAGGCAAAAAACGTCGCAACGAAGTCCAGCAGCATGGTGGAGAGCATGATAGGCTTGTTGATAATAAAGCTGATCCCCTCCTTGACTGAATTCCAGCTTACCCCGGCGATGCGATCCGTCTTCGTCTGTGGGACGGGGCCAATTAAGATCAACGCCACAATCACAGCTAAATAGGAGATCGCATTGACATAATACACGGCTTCCTGTCCGCCAAACGCGATGACAAAACCCGTCAGCGCCGGGCCAATGATCGCACCCGTCTGCCAGGCGATGGAGGTCATGCTGAAAGCGTTGGGCAGGTCTTTTGCGGGGACCAGGTTTGGGACCAGGGCCTGACGGGCCGGCCCGTCAAAGGCAATCGCAATGGCTTGCAGGGCCGTGAACGCATAAATGAGCCAGATCGTAATGTGCCCAAACTGAGTCAGCAAGCCCAAACCCAGGGCGAGAAAACCGGCCACGAATTGCGTGATGAACAAAATCTTTCGGCGGTCGAACGAATCCGCAATGACGCCGCTGATCAATGAAAAGATGATAATGGGCAGGATGCGCGCCAGACCAACGCCGCCCAGCGCAATCGGTTGATCGGTCAAGGTGCGGATATGCCAGAACAGCGCCCAGATCTGCATTTGGGTTCCGGCAATGGAGAGCAGCTGTCCCAGCCAAAGATAGAAAAAACGTTTGTTTTTTAAAGAAGGCGGAATATGAATCATGTACAATCCTTCAATTTCGTGCGGGGTCAAACAGAAGGGTTACCCTCTGTTTCTTTGTTTTGAGCGCAGCTAGGTTCCCCAATCTCTGAGATAGAGAAAGTCATATCCCACAGTCCGATTACTTAACTTCGCAATGGGCGGCATCATGCGTTTGAACTGATTGCGCCGCACGCGGGCAGTGACCCCATTAACAAAGTTTTGATCGAAGCCTTCTTCCACACATTCCTGCGCGCTATAACGCTGGTCCACCAGCAGGTAAAGCAACTTGTCAACTTCTTCATAGGTGAAGCCTAATTCCCCTTCATCGGTTTGGCCCAGCCATAGATCAGCCGAGGGTGGCTTATCGATGATCGGCCCCGGAATATTCATCGCTCGGGATAACTGGCGCACCTGTGTTTTATATAAATCGCCGATGGGATTCAGTGCCGAGGCCATGTCGCCCCACATGGTGGTGTACCCCAAAAGAATTTCCGTCTTATTGCTGGTGCCAATGGGCAAGCCTTTGAATACTTCGGACTGGTCATATAACGCGATCATTCGCTGCCGCGCCATGATATTGCCTTTGCGCTGCTTGGATATGTCGGGGTAGCGCTCAAAGAGTGGCTCGACCATTTCAGTAATCTCGATCGTCAGGCTTGGGATGTGAAACTGATCGATGATTAACTGTGCATGTTCCAGCGAATCAGGGGAAGAGGTCCTGTACGGCAGGCGCAAAGCCAGTACATTTTCAGAACCCAGTGCCTCAGCAGCCAGTGCGCAGGATAAAGCAGAATCCAAGCCACCGGAGAGATTGATGACCGCTCTTGTGAATCCCACACGGCTTACTTCGCTTCTAATGAAATTTGTCAGGATTTGGTGAGCAACATCTGTGTTTATCGTTAGATCAAATCTCATATTTTTTAATCACATATTCTGGGAAAGAAGTCGATCGAGCTCTTTTTGGACTAAATTCGTCCGTTCATCCCGCAAGAGTGGGAGCCGCGCCCGCGTCCGCCGCACCTGGTTCAAATCCATTTCGACGAGGGTCAAAGCCTCTTCAAAATAAGGGCCCTGCCCAAGCAACTCACCGTTCGGGTCATTGACGGTTGCCCCACCCCAAAAGAGCAGGCCGTCTTCAAAGCCGACCCGATTGCAATGCACCACAAAGGAGGTGAACATGCTGGCGTACGCCTTGCTCACACGTTCCACCCAGCGCGCTGACTCGAGTTTCTCCTTGTCGGTTAAGCCTCGCCCCGGCGAAGCCGAAGAGAAGAGCATGATATCCGCGCCGTCGAGCCAGAGCAGGTAGGGCGGAGAAGCGTGCCAGAAATCTTCGCAGATTAGCAGTCCGGCCCGTCCAAAGCGCGTGTCGAACGCGCGCACCGAATCTCCCCAGGCGAAGAAACGTCCTTCATCGAACAGTCCATAGGTGGGCAAATAAACTTTATGATGAACATGCAGAACCCGTCCGCCGGAGAGATAAGCAGAGGCAATATAAAAACGGTGACGGGAATCTTCGTCGACGAAGCCGACCACCAGGTCCAGATTCTGGCTCGCCTCTAAAAGAGGCTTGAAGATGGGGTCATCTTCGGTCGGTTTATGGGCAACGGTGGCAACCAGATCCTGTAGGACGTATCCAGTTAAAGAAAGTTCTGGGAAGACGACCAGGTCCGCTTTTTGCTTCCTGGCCATTTCTATATAGTTCAAATGCTTGTCGAGATTGCATTGGACATCGCCAAGGCTTGTCGAAATTTGAGCTAAAGCAAGGTTGAGTCGCATATGTTAATCTTACCATTGAAAGTATTTTTGGCATAAATCCCAAAGAGAATTCTGGCATATTTCCTATGTGAGACACACTGTGGGACGTTCATGGGACGGCTCCTCTTTAGTATGGAAACAGATTGACTTGAGGAGAGTTCCATGCGCACGAAATTGTTCTTAAACAACTTGCTCTTAATCTTTATGATCCTTGGAAGTACTGGCAACCCTACCGTTACCACCGCTGCAAAAGCGATGCCACAAAGAGACCTGGGGACCTCAGCGATTCCTGGCCTCAAGGTAACACTGAAGGCAGCAAACAACGCGACGATCTTGTTCAAAGCCAAGAATGGAAAGCAAGTGACCGCGCCTGCCACGCAGGGACGGAAGATCCCGCACCTTGTCCTGAACCGAAACGGCGTTCTCACCCCCAGCTTTGAACGAACCCTGCTGCTCTCACTGGAAAATCTGGAAGTGCCAACGTCGGGCTTGTATGCCCATTTGATGATTCAGACTCAGCATAGCAATCCCGATCTGGGCAGAAAGAACACAGACAAAATCCAGCTTTGGGAAGACACCAAATTCATTCCTTATTCGGGCGAATCTCAACAATCGGTATCAGTGGATTTCGATATCGCGTTTGAAAAGTATCTCAGGCAACAGCAGAAATCAATTCGAACCCCGACAGATTATTACAGCTATTCCCTTACATTACTGGACTCGCAGGGAAATATTCTGCAAGAGGTCTATGAGGAATATGCCTTCCTGATGGAGAACCAATGGCGCGTGCCCCTCCCAAAAGTATTGGAGGCATCGCCTAACGCCGCACCAAATGAGTTGCTTATTTACTATTACGACATGATTCCGTTTCAGGCAAATCTGAGAGACCCGGAGACACAGATCCCAAGACAGGATGTAGAAAAATACATCCAGACGGAACTGATCCCAGCCATGCTGGATGCATTTAAAACGCAGACGGATCTTTGGAATTTGCCCTGGTATGCAGAATGGGCCAATTATCGAACGGACGAAGATCCCAAGACTCTGAGTGTCGCCCTCGGAGAATACTACACATGGTTTCATGGTTCTGCTCCCAGCCTGGGTCATGCCATGATATCCATCCGCGTGGACGGAAGCTTCAGTGAATATCCCAACCTTACCGATGGCATTATGAGTGTGTTCCACCATGAATTGTTCCACAATCAGCAGCGCAACCTCAGCCTGCATTTTGGAAACACAGGAAACATCGCTGGCAAGAATAATGCGTGGGAGCTTTTCACCGAAGGTACAGCCGTACTCGCCTCCCTCGTGGGTCAGCCAACTGTGCAGTTTGAATCATCTCTATGGATGAGAAGCTATTTGAAAAGGGCCAATGCCTTCATCGGTTCGGACGGAGTTTTTGGAGGAGATCTCAATAGAGACTATCAGGAGGTCCCTTATCATCTCGCGATTTACTGGCGCTTTCTTTATGAAAGCTGTGGAGGCCTCCGGAATGGCATCGAAGACCCTGCTACCGGCATGACTGTGATCCGCCATACCCTTGAGACTCTCTATGGCAGAAACATTGTAAACATAGATACTTCTACTGAGGTCACGGAGGCCCTACCGCGCGTTTTGGATGTTGCTTTAAGAGATACACCTGCATGTGCGTTTCACAGCTATGACGAAAGCTTGGTTCATTTTTCCCGCGCGATTTTTCTACTGAGACTGGAAGATGGAAGATGCCCAGCTTCGGGTAGTTCGGCCAATTGCGGATTTTATGACCCGCACAAGCTATATCTGACTCCGCCTGCCGAAGAATTTCTCGTTCGGGCAGGTTCCACGGCTCAAATCAATGGTTCTATTTCAACCAGCTATGGCATAGATCTGATCGAACTGCAGCTCGATCCCTCTGCTGAAGGGAAGACGCTAAAACTCGTCTTCAAGAATATTTCTGGGGTTGAAGATAAGTTCAATGTGGAAGTATGGGAGACCAGACAGATCCAAAACGGAACTCAGACTGAAGCTTACTCAGCTCAATCGGACAAACCCAAATCAATGCGAACAGAAAACGGTCTTGTTACCATGGAGATCAGCAACTTGAGTGTGAATGAATTCAATCGCCTGGGTTTGATCATTGCTCGCATCGATCCAAATGGGAACAGGAGTGGTTCAGGCAGATATTTAGTACAGGCACTTTTCGAGTGATCACCCGGACGAAGAGTCCTGAATAGCAAGCTGAACCTCGGACTCCTCGTCCGGGTATAATGGCTATGTGCCTGATCTGAGCGTTTCATTATTCGGCCCACCTCGAATCACACGCGGAAATGAACAAATCAATATACAACGCCGCAAAGACCTTGGCCTCCTGATTTACCTGGTCGTCACCTCCCAACCGCACAGCCGCGACACACTTGCCACATTGCTCTGGCAGGATCAGAATCAGGCAGACGCACGGTCCAATCTCCGCAAAAGTTTATCGCGCCTGAAGTCACTGGTGGGAGAGGCTGCGATCGTTATGTCTCAGGAACAGGTTCGCCTCAATCCAAACTTGTCTGTTGACCTTGATATCCTACGTTTCCAGCAGCACATCCAGCAAGTTAAAAAGCATGGTCATCTGAGACGCGAGTCCGGCTCGAATCTCTGCGCGGAGTGCCAAAGCGCACTCCAGGCAGCCGTAGCTCTCTATACAGCAGATTTCCTCGAGGCGTTCAGTCTTTCTGATAGCTCAGCTTTTGAAGAATGGCAATTTTTTCAGTCTGAAAATCTGCGTCAGAACTTGGCTGAGGCCCTCGAACATCTGATTCACCACTTCACTCATACAGGGGATTACCAGACCGGCATCGAATACGGCCGGAGGTGGCTGGCGCTGGATAGATTCCACGAAGCAGCGCACAGACAACTGATGATTCTCTACGCCTTGAACGAACAGCCGGCGGCAGCGATTCGCCAATTTGAAGAATGTGCGCGCATCTTGAAAGAGGAATTAGGCTTGCAACCTGAAGCCTATACCCTGGAAATTTACGAAGCGATGCGCCACAAGAAAATTCACGAACTATCAAAGATATCAAAAGACGCTCAAGCTCCGCCCGGATATGAGCAAAGCCTGGAAAAACCATCCGCAGCCCGACCAGGAATTATCCATAACCTCCCTGCGCATGCCACTCCATTTGTGGCTCGTGAAAACGAACTAAAAGAGACGACCCGTCGACTGAAAGAGCCGTTCTGCCGTTTGCTGACGCTACTCGGCCCCGGAGGAAGCGGAAAAACGCGCCTGGCTGTCCAGATCGCAAGATCCCTCGCTACCGACTTTGATGAACGGTTCAGGGATGGAATTTGGTTTGTTTCGCTGGCTCCCCTGACGGATCCGCGGTCCATCGTGGGGGCGATTACCGAAGCGCTGCAAATCTCTGGTGTCATCAAGGGAGTGGATACCCGCGAAAAATTGTTGAGCCATTTGCGCGGACGTCGCATCCTTCTGGTCCTCGATAATTTTGAGCACCTGCTCGGTGCTGAGAGCATCAACCTGGTCTCAGATATCTTAAATGTCGCCCCACAGGGACAGATTCTCATCACATCGCGAGAAAGACTTAACATTGAGGGCGAATACGTTTTCCAGGTAGAAGGACTTGAGATCCCCGCAGAAGTTACGCCTCTTTCCGAACCAGGGCCCGAGTCTGTGCCGAGAGTGTTCGGTGCAGTCCAACTGTTCGAACAATGTGCCCGCCGTATCCAGCCTTCGTTCAAAATCACGCAACGAAACTCCACGCCGATCTCCCGCATTTGTCGTAACGTTCAGGGCATGCCGCTGGGGATTGAGCTCGCCGCAACGTGGCTCCAGGTACTCTCCCCTGAGGAGATTAGCAGGGAAATCGAACGGAGCCTCGACTTCCTGGAAAGCAACTGGCGTGACCTGCCGGATCGACAACGCAGTCTGCGCGCCGTCTTTGATTCGTCCTGGGCGCTCCTGGATAAACAATCCCGTCCCATCCTGAAAGCCCTCAGCATCTTTCGAACCAGCTTCACCCGTGAGGCTGCTCAGGCTGTTGCAGGTGCTTCGATAAGAGCACTGCTCGACCTTGCGAATAAATCCTGGATCCAAAGAACGTCTCGCGGTAGATATCAGATCCACGAATTGCTGAGACAGTATGTTTTCGAAAAACTGCAGAAGGAACAAGCCTCGTTCGGTCAGGTGCAAAAACAATACGGCGAATATTACGCGGACTTTTCCTTTTCGATCTGGCAAATGTTGAAAGGTACCGATCCGGCCCGCGCTTTTCTGGAAGCAGAGAACGAATTCGAGAATATGCGCGCAACCTGGATGTGGCTGGTTTCCAACAACCGCCTCGAAACCGCGGTAGGGAGAATGTTGCCGATCTTATTTCACTACTGTGAGGTACGGTCAAAGGTGCCTGAGCTACTCCATCTGGTGGAGGCTGGTCTGCATGCGGTGGATTCGTTTGAAGATAAATCGCAGCATAAAGTCGAGACGATCCTGCGAACGGTCCAGGGTGCATTCTCTGTGGATGGGTTCTCTATGCGCTTGTCGGTGAACGAAGCAATTTTTCCAAGCAACATAGAAACCATCCAACGGGCCTGGAGCCTGGCGCACAGTGAGATAAAGTTTGAAGAACTGGGCTTCTGGGGGATCCTGCTTGCCTTTATTTACGGACGACGTATGAGGCTTGAGGACGGCCTGTCTCAATTAGAGACAATGATCTCGCATTTTCAACGCCAGGATGCATCCTGGGAACTTGCAAATGCTTACTTGCACGTGATCCGGCTTCTGATCATCAACAAAGCTGAACCACTCAAACAAGAGCATGCGCTAGTAGAATATCTTTCGCGGGCCCTGGAGTTATTTTCATCCTTGCGAGATCGCATTAATGTCGCTCACACGCTCATCCAGTGGGGAGAGCTGAAATTCTATCAACAGGATTTAAAGGGAGCGATCCAGCACTGGGAGGAGGCCCGTTCGACACTGCTGACCATCGGTGAATGGGGAATGGCTACAGAAATCCTGTGGGGAATCGCCGAGCTCTACCTGCAATTGGGATTTTTCCAGAAGGCCTTCGATAGTCTCCGCCAGGTGGCAAACACCTTTTTGGAACACGGTGAGATCCAACGGGCAGTCGGTGCTCTCTCCAAGGAGAGTTTTGAGAAAGTCCGCTATGGTGATCTTTCTGATGCATTGAGCATTCGCCAGCGTTGTCTGACCATGCTCGAGGAGACCGGGTTGGAGTACCAGTTTGCCTGGAATTACTGGGAGATGGGGGAAATTATACGCGTCTCTGGCAATCTGAATGAAGCGAGCACCTGGTTTGAGCGCTCACGTCCGATCTTCGAGAGCTTCGATGACCGTATTGGCCGTTCATTCTATTATCGCGGCATGGGAGAGGTCGCCTTCGCTCACAAAGATTATCGATTGGCACAGGATAATTTTGCAAAGAGCGCAGAACTGGCCGGATCTGCCAAACACACCTGGATGTTAATCTACGCTCTGAATGGGTTGGGGAAAACGCAGGTGGCCCTACGAAATCTGGAGCTCGCGCGGCAACACTTCGAGGAGGCGCTCGAGCTCGCGAGCCGAGTCAAGGATAAAGGGATCGCGCTGGTCGTTATCGCAGGCGTGGCCGAACTACTTATCAGTTTGGGACAAGCACAGGAAGCGATCGAACTGGGTTCTATGGTAGAGAATCATTTTGCAAGCTGGCACGAGACGAAGCACCAAATGTCGGCGCTGCTATCTACTCTAAAAAAATCAACAACAGCCGAAATTTTTCGACAAGCCCAGAAAAGAGGGCGTTCGTTAGACCTGTGGGAGACCGTGGATCGTCTGGTCCTGGCTTTGAAAAGGCGAGGGAACACAGCCCATAATCTTCCCGTGAAAAAAGGCCCGCGACGGCGCATGCCGGGATCTTAGACAGCAGATCTGCGCGAATTGAATGCAATCAGTCTTTTCTACTTAGCCTTCAAGCAGCCGTTTCATATTATCAAGCACTGTCTTCCAGTTTTGCTCGGAATGTGCTCTTTCCTCTTCACTGGCATTGTTATCCTGAGAAATAGTGACATCTGTACTGCCGTCTTTTTCTGACAGCTCATAGGTCACCGTATGATAATTCTCAGGAGTATCGGGCACCCCGGAAAGCGGCGACCAGTGCGTGCTCCGCAATAATTTTTCTGGTTTCATTTCAAGGATCTTCCCTTTATCCTCGAACGATTTTCCTTCCCACTCGCCTTTGTAGATGATCGGACTGCCCACTTTCCAGTCGCTAATGACATCAGAACCAAACAAATATTGTTTGATCAAATCCGGTTTTGTAAGCGCCTCCCATACCCTAGAGGCCGGGGCATGGATTGTCGTTGTCGCCTGAGCTATCAATTTGTCGTTCATATTTTCCTTTCATGGGTTGAAACTCACCGCTGGTTAACACCCATCATCTCCAACAGCTTGTGATCCCGCTCCCCTGTTTGCTCCAACAATTCCAATAGTTCGCGCTTATGTTGCACAAACTTCTGGAACACCTCCGCTACTCTCGGATGGGTCATGGCCTCCTGATCATGCCTGCCCATTGGCAAATCGCGGTATGCAGCCATCTCACTGGCTGTTACCGATAATTGAGCCGCAATTTGGCGGAGGTCCTTCAATAGCTTTTCATAAGCCTCATCTTCCGCCAGCGAATTCTGATCCGTCAGATCCAGCGCCCTGCGATGAGCTGTGAGGTTTTCAGCCATAGCAGAGATCAGCTCACCAAGTTTTGCAGGCAGGACTGAATTCTCCGCCAGACCTTTGCCACAAGTTTGTGGTTCTGTTGCGCTCATATATTTGTCCTTTCAGTACGTTCGTTTCATTAATCAGCTCGGCTATAGGACTCGCATTTATCAGAACGATTCCCCATTTTCATCGTTATGTGTTTGTTACCAAATATGAGGAATCAATCGATAACGAACCTTTTCACGGTAACTTACATAGCCCGGTAAGTTTTTTGAAAGAAATTTCTCTTCCTCCAAAAGTCTCCATACAATCGCGGCAAAGAGCAAAAAGACAAAAATGAATGCCCACCAGGAACCGAGGGCGAGGGGGATCCCCAACAACATGATAAAAGCGCCAGAGTACATGGGGTGCCGAATCACTGCGTAGGGTCCAGTGGAGATGACTTTCTGCTGATCTTTCACTTCAATCGTAGCGGAGGTAAACGTATTTTCCCGAAAGACGAGGAAAACGATGTAAAGTCCCACGGCCACCAAAACATCTCCCAGGAGAACGGCCCAAGCAGGAACTCGGGACCAGCCTAAACGGTGGTCAATGCTCGCCGTGATGAAAGGCAACATAAAAAAGATACTTGCCAATGCCTGAATGATCTTTTGACTCTTCTGCTGCTCCGCAGCCGGTCCGGCTTTCAAGCGACTCTGAATTAAGCCTGGATCTTTCTTCAAGAAAAAGAGTGTGATCAGGAATACTGAAATTGCAAATATTATTAAAAACACCCAGGCTTGCCAATAGTTAAACGACCAACCCGGCAGGAAAAGAAATAGGGCGAGGAGAACTACGAGCTGCACAAGTCCTAGAAATGCCTGACCGGTTAGATTTTTCATTTTTTATCCATGGAATAGAAATATAAGATCTTATCAGGATCAAAACCCCACTTCTTATGATCAAAACGCCAAACTTTTCAACTCAATTAGCGGGAAGGGAGGGATTCGAACCCTCGGTGGACCGAAGCCCACAACGGTTTTCGAGACCGTCCCATTCAACCACTCTGGCACCTTCCCAGGTTTTCCTGCAAGCGTGCGGGATTATAACTTAAATTTCCATACGGCTACAATTCTGTCGTCGAATGCAATTCTGGATAGTACACCTCATGCATATTTTGTTCCGCTAATTTTTGCGTGAGGGCTGCTGCAGGCATTTCTTCGCCATGGACAAGAAAAACTTTCTTCACAGTATCTTTGACGTTTACTGCATACTGCGTCAGCAGGTCCTGTCCCGCATGACCTGATAAGCCGCCGATCGTGGCAATCTCCGCATTGACTGTGTAGGGCTCGCCAAAGATCTTGACCTGTTTTTCGCGATCCGCCAGGCGACGACCTAACGTGTAGGGTGCCTGCCAGGAAACGATACAGACCGTGTTCAATGGATTCTCAATGTTGTTCTTGAGATGATGCAAGATCCTACCCGTTTCGGCCATGCCAGAGGCAGAGATGATGATCATCGGATCCTTCCGCAGATTCAGTGCCTTTGATTCTTCGACAGATTGCATATACGTCAGCATCTTGAAATCCAGCGCAGGATGACGCGCCTGCTGCACAAACCAGCGCGTCTCGGCATCGAAACATTCAGGATGCTTGGTAAACACATTCGAAGCATTGACCGCCAGCGGGCTATCGACAAAAACCGGGACAGGCGACATATGATCTGCATACATCATCATATTGAGATGATAGACCAGCTCCTGTGTGCGCCCTACTGCAAAGGCAGGAATAATCACTTTGCCGCCGCGCTTAATGGTGCGTGCGACTACCTGGTGAAATTCTTCAAATGCCGCCGTTGGGTCATCATGCGGCTTATCCCCATAGGTGCATTCCATCAATAAATAATCGACATTACTGGGCAGAACCGGGTCACGCAATAACGGCAATTTATAACGGCCAATATCACCTGAAAACCAAAATCGTATCTTGCGGCCTTTTTCTTCAATCTCCAGCGAGATCGCGGCAGAACCGAGGATATGCCCGGCCTCAATAAAACGAGCAATAACTCCGGGGACTGGCTCAAACGGTTGATCATACTCCACGCCGCGGAAGAGGGCAGCCGCGCGGCCCGCGTCCGTCTCTGTATACAGTGGCTCGATCAGCGCTTCGCGCTCGCCACGCGCCAGATGCTTCTTGTTGACAAAAGCGGCATCCGATTCCTGAATCCGACCCGAATCGGCCATCATGATCGTCGCCAGATCAACCGTTGCACTGACCGCGTAGATCGGTCCTTCATATCCCTGCTTGACGAAATTCGGCAGGTTGCCACAATGATCGATATGCGCATGGGAAAGGATCACCGCGTCCACGCTGCGCGGGTCGTAGACGAAGTTAAGATTTCGGAGATAAGTCTCGCTACGGCGACCCTGATACAGCCCGCAATCCAGCAGCAGGCGATGCCCATTGATCTCCAGCAAGTGCTGGCTTCCCGTCACTGTATGTGCCGCGCCGTGAAAATTGATGCGCATCCTAACCTCCCAAAAGCCGCATAAGCTGGTCACCGTATTTAATGAAGCGCGTGGGTGAGTCTTGCATCTTCACTTCCAAATCTTTCAGACTCTTGGGCGGGTTTTCGGCCAGGGAATTCAAATAGGTTTTTGGCAGGACAATATCGGACTCGACGCTTAACTCCTGGGCGACTTTTTTTCTCCAGTTCTTGAGCTTTTCCAAACGCTTGATTGTCGCATCGCTCGGACGTTTCGCTTGTTCCCGCTCAACCAATGGCGCCACCGTCCCGCGTTTGATCGCCTCCAAAATTTCCCCGCCCCACAAATGGATCTGTTTGGGACTCAAGCCAAGGCCCGCCAGGTCGACATCCTTTTCAGGCAGGTTGCGGGCAATATCGATCAGGAGAGCATCCGAGATTACCTTGAAGACCGGGCGATTCATCCGTTCCGCAATCTGGTCACGGGAAATGCACAGTTCACTCAAAATTGTCAACTCGCGCGGAGAAATATCCTTACGGACGCTAAAACGCTTCCATGAAGTCCCGTTAAGCTTTTCCTTGGGAGCCTCCACATGAGAGGCACGCATAAAATCTTCCTGTGCAATTTGCAGGCGGTTTTTCTCTTTCAGCTCCGCTTCAAGCACATCTCGCAGATCAAACAGAAAATGTGTATCCAGGCGGGCATAATCAAGTTGCGCCGGGGACAAGGGTCTCACAGCCCAATCCGCTTTTTGATGGCGCTTATCCATTTCAAAATGGAATTTCTCTGCCAGCAGGTTATCCAGCCCTACGTATGGATACCCAAGCACGCGCGCCGCATGCATCGTATCGAACAGATGGGAAATCTGAAAACCAAAGTCACGACGCAGACAAATCAGATCATATTCTGCCGCGTGAAAAATCTTTTCAATTTTCGGATTGCTGAAGAGCGGGGCAAGCGAGCTTAAATCATCGAGCACCAAGGGATCAATCACATAGTCTTTCCGCGGCGTTGAAAATTGAATGAGGCACACTTGTTCACGAAAGGCATGCAGACTATTTGATTCTGTGTCCACAGCAACCCGAGGCTGCGCAGCAAGGTCCCCTATCATTTGGTTCAGCAGATTTGGTTTATCCACCCACACGGGCGGAGGAAGAAGTTGATGTGGCATTGTTTTGGATTATATCTCAATCAAAGAGGAGAGTGACTCAGCGGTTCGGCAATTTTTTCTCCATCACAAGACCATCCTCCCCATCGTTATAGTATCTCTGCCAGATATCCACAGAACGATAGCCCTCTTTTTCATAGAGCGAAATCGCAACTCCGTTGGACATACGGACGGTCAGCTTCATACGCGGCAAAGTTATTCGTTCTTCGCAGGCCTGCAGGAGCGCACGCCCGATCCCGCGCCGCTGGTAGCGTGGATCCACCGCGATGGTGGCGACCCAGCCTGCACCTTCAGAGCGACGCGGGTCGCCTGCAACGAATCCGATCATCTCGCCGTTCTCCACAGCTTTCAGCCGAATTACATCGGGCCATGTCAATAGGGCGATCAGGTCCAACAGGGGCCAGGCGTCTTTCTCGAAGCAGACTTGCTCGAGATGGCGTAATGCTCCCAGATCGCGGATGCTTGCCACTTGAATTTCCATCAACAGGAGATTGTATCAATAAAAAAAGTAGAAAGTGGAATTTACTCCACTTTCTACTTTTCACTGGCTGCTATTGGCTATCTACTTTTTTCCATCTCCGCCCAGGAAGTTACCGAGCAGGCTCGTAAATTCCATGGGGAAAATGTACTTCGTAGATGGGCTGGCGCCGATTGATTTCAGCGTCTCAAAGTATTGCAGGGTCATCGTTTTCTGGTCGACTGTCTTGGCAGCGTTGAAAATGGCTTCAAGGGCCTGAGCAAAACCCTGGGCACGCAATAACTGTGCCTGCTGGGAACCCTCAGCCTCCAGAATGACAGACTGCTTCTGACCTTCGGCCTTTAGGATGGCCGATTGTTTCTCGCCTTCAGCAACGTTGATCGCGGCTTCGCGAGTACCCGTAGATTCGGTTACGACTGCACGGCGGATACGTTCAGCTGACATCTGGCGGTTCATTGCATCCTGCACTTCGCGCGGTGGGATGATCTCGCGGATTTCCACGTTGGTGACTTTCACGCCCCAACGCTCCGTGACTTCATCCAGGCGAGCACGAAGCATATTGTTAATATGCTCGCGTTCAGAAAGCACATCATCCAACGGAATACCACCGATCACAGCCCGCAAGGTTGTGGCTGCGATACCCGCCGCGGCCACTTCAAAGTTACCTACCTGCAGGACAGACTCAGCCGGATCGAGCACTTTGTGATACCACAGGAAATCAATGGAGATCGGCGCGTTGTCTTTCGTGATGGAAGTCTGGTGAGGCACTTCGCGCACCTGCTCACGCAAATCCACCTTTACGGCACGATCGATGACCGGGATCAGGAAAACGATGCCCGGACCTTTGGAGCCAATGCTTCGACCCAGTCGAAACACAACCAAGCGTTGATATTCGGGAACAATGCGAATGGCATTGACCAGGAAGATAAATCCAACAACCAGGACCGCGCCCACAATGCATACGGCACTGCCACCAAGATAGGTACTCATAGCAAACTCCTTTTCATGAAATGATATCAACCAATTTTTTCAACGATCAAAACAAATCCTTCACGTCGGAGGACGCGGACTGAACTGCCTGCTGGAATTGTTTTTTCGCTGCGAGCCGACCACAACTCTCCATCTACCTGTACACTGCCTTCCTCTTCGACCCTGGTCCTGGCCTCTCCAGTTTTACCGACCAAACCATTGAGGTCATGGGAGGGCCTTACACCAGCGGCTTCCATGGATTTTCGAACAGCGATCCACAAAAAGCCGGTGACCAGTACAGATCCTACAATTGCCAGCAGGGGGTTGACGACCGCCTGATTTCCAGTGCGCGGGAATATGAATACCGATCCGACCACCAACAGCAGGATGGAGAGGGCCAAATAGAGTTCACGCTTCGGTTTTTGGATGGCATAAACAAAGGGAATAATACTCAATCCGACAAGAAGTAGCGCCCACCAATTAAAGGAGAGTTGATAGATCGAGTATCCGGCCAGGACAATGCAGAAGAACGCCCCGATTTCAAACAATCCTGTTCCTGGCGCAGCCAGCGACATCATCGCCAGCAAGACAGCCCCGAGCAAAATGAGATAGGCAACGTTGGGGTCTAGTAAGAAGTCCATAACTCCTCCATTTCATTATACAACAAGACCACTTATTTGGATTCCACCCTTATTTACGAGATTCATCACCTCAAAGTTGTGAAAACAATTCCATATCCAGGCTTTATAATAGCGCGGCATTACCAACTCCCTTCCCTGCCCAAATTCGACGCCAAAATCTTTGTTGGCATAAAACCTCTCGGATCGAATTTGGAGGAGGTGCCCGCCGCGGGCAGGGCGGAGCGGGCAAGGAGCATCAGTGAAATTTCAAAAGATCTGCATTTTGGGATTGGGATATATCGGACTTCCGACGGCATCCATGTTTGCAACTCACGAATTAAACGTCGTTGGGGTAGACACCAATCCCCATGTGATTGAGACTTTGCAAAACGGAAGTATTCACATTCACGAACCGGGCTTACAGACGGTCGTTGAAACCGCCCTGGCTTCTGGTAATCTTACGGTCTCTCAGCGCCCTGAAGAGGCCGACGCGTTTTTGATCGCTGTCCCGACTCCATTTTATGAAGATAGTCATGGAGAATATGATGGCAGGAAATACAGACTGGCGGATATGCGGGCTGTCACTGCAGCGACAGAAGCCATTCTACCCTGTCTGCGCAAGGGAAATCTTGTCGTTCTCGAATCTACTTCCCCGCCGCGAACCACCGTGGATTTGGTTAAGCCAATCCTGGAAAGATCCGGTTTGAAGGCCGGTATGGATTTCCATCTGTGCTATTCTCCCGAACGGGTATTGCCCGGACAGATTTTACGAGAACTAATCGAGAATGCCCGGGTTGTTGGCGGCATCACGCCGGAATCCGCGAAAGCAGGTCATGAGCTTTACGCTACCTTTGTCAAAGGCGAAATCATCGAAACAGATGCAACTACAGCCGAAATGGTCAAATTGATGGAAAACACCACCCGCGACGTAAACATTGCCCTCGCCAACGAATTTTCGCGTCTGGCTGAAAAGTTCGGCGTGGACGTTTGGGAAGCGGTCGGCCTGGCCAATCGGCATCCGCGCATCAATATCCTTAATCCCGGACCTGGGGTTGGCGGTCACTGTATCAGCGTGGATCCCTGGTTTTTTGTAGAAACTGCCCCTGAATTGACTCCACTGATTTACCAGGCGAGGCAAGTGAATGATGGCCAGCCTCGTTTTGTGGTGGAAAAAGTAAAGCAGGCGTTGGGACAACTGACGGATAAAAAGATCGCTGCGCTGGGCCTGGCATACAAACCCGATGTAGATGACTTGCGCGAAAGTCCAGCTACGGAAGTCGTCCATTTGCTTCAAAAGGAGGGTGCACAAGTAAAAGTTTGGGAGCCATTCAAGCCAGATGCAAACCTGCAGAATATTGATATGGCAACAAGTCTTGATTTGGCTATCCAGGATGCAGAGCTAATTTTGCTCCTTGTCAAACACACTGAATTCACCAGGTTCCAGCCAGGTGAAATTGCTTCAAAAACAGATGCGCGCGTGCTGATCGATTGCGTCAACGGCTGGGAGGCCCCACATTGGGAAGATCACGGCTTTACAGTGTATCGCCTGGGTGTCAAGAACTCAAAGCTTGCAAACTATCAATCAGAGATTTGAATCATCTATGAAAGTTCTTTCTGTATTTGGAACGCGCCCAGAAGCTGTGAAAATGGCACCCATCGTTCAGAGGCTGCAGCGAACTTCAGAAGTTGAATCACGCGTCTGTGTCACAGCACAACACCGCCAAATGCTCGATCAGGTTTTGGAACTGTTCCAGATCAAACCAGACTATGACCTCAACCTGATGCGGGATAATCAGTCGCTGGCAGAGATTAGCGCCTCCATCTTTTCTCATCTGGATCCTGTATTAACGGATTTTCAACCTGATTGGGTACTGGTGGTTGGCGATACCACAACAGTTGTGATTACTTCGTTACTTGCCTACTACCGCCGAATCAAAGTAGGTCATGTGGAAGCGGGACTGCGCACAAATAATAAATGGCACCCTTTCCCGGAGGAAATCAACCGCCGGCTCGCCACCGTCATTGCCGATCTGCACTTTGCGCCAACCAAATTGTCCCAGGGGAATTTATTGCACGAAGGCGTTGACGAAAAGACGATTCTGGTGACTGGTAACCCGGTCATCGATGCGTTGAACTTTGTTGTAAAGCAGGATGAACCACAGGACATCACTCATCTCATCCATCAAATGCAACGGGTGACTAAAGGACTGGGAACTGAAAAACTGATCCTCGTCACTGCTCACAGGCGCGAAAACTTTGGCGAGCCTCTTGAAAATATCTGTTATGCAATTAAAGAACTTGCAGCGCGTAAGGATGTGGAAATTGTCTACCCCGTCCACCTCAATCCAAAGGTACAGGAACCAGTGAATAGGATCTTGAAGTCAACTCCCCATGTCACTTTATTACCACCATTGGATTATCTGCCCATGGTGCACCTGATGAAACATGCAAAAATTATTCTTACGGACTCCGGTGGCCTCCAGGAAGAGGCTCCCTCGCTGGGTGTGCCTGTGTTGGTGTTGCGTGAGACCACTGAACGCCCAGAGGGAGTCGAAGCGGGTACGCTAAAGCTTGTTGGAACAGAAACTGCTCAAATCGTGCGCGAAGCGACGCGGCTCCTGGATAATCCAGTTGCTTATGCCGAAATGGCAAGAGCCGCGAATCCTTACGGTGATGGCCATGCCGCGGAACGCATTGTCGAAGCGTTACTTCGGGTCGAAAATCCGATAAGGCAATCCTAAATATTAATCGAAGAATTATTGGCTGATGCGATGCTCAGAAGCTGTAAGGTAACAACAAAGTTCATCTAAGTATAATGAATCGAATGAAAGCGATTTGGCGACTCGCCGCGTTGTTTTTGGTTCTGACAATATTGCTGAAAGCGTGGGGATCAGCAAGCGCTCAGTCACCAGATGTGCAATATTTTCCAGAGACAGGTCACCATGTAAAGGGGGATTTTTTGCGTTTCTACAAAAACGTGCCTGACCCAAAACTTGTTTTTGGCTATCCCCTCACAGAACAGATGACATCCAGTGACGGCAAGACTGTTCAATACTTTCAGCGCGCCCGTTTCGAACTACGGGCAGACTTGCCAGAAAATCAACGCGTGCAATTGACAGCCATTGGGCAAAGCCTTTATCAGCCTGCCAATCAGTTGAAACTTGGGAATACAGCAGGGTGTGATCTTTTTACAACGGGTTACTCGGTCTGCTTTGCTTTTCTCGATTTTTACAAAGCCAATGGCGGGGCGGCGCAGTTCGGCAACCCTATTTCACCGTTTGAGTTCCACGAGAATCTCATTGTGCAATACTTTGAAAAGGCCCGCTTCGAATGGCGCGCAGACCGGCCCGAGGATCAGCGCGTTGTCCTCACCGACCTGGGACGTTTGTATTTCGATCAGGCAGGTGAAGATCCCGCCCAGCTCAAGCCAGTCAAGCCTCTGGACGCCACGATCAATCCCATTCTCGCCTTAAAAATTCGAGCCTTCGTGCGAAAGCCTCTTGCACGACCCACGGATCAGCAGACCGTTTATGTGATCGTTCAAAGCCAGACATCACAAGCCATTTCAAATGCCACTGGCAAAGCTACCATCAACTGGCCGAATGGAAAAACAGAAGATTATTTCTTCACCACGAACAGTTCGGGGCTCGGTACACTTACATTCATTTTTGCAGATCAAAAACAGGGCGAGCTTGTGCCGATCGAGATCGTTGTTATATATCAGGGACTCGCTGGCACAACCCGCACATCCTTCAGGATTTGGTTTTAGATTTCGCGGAGTCCAAGGTCAGGAGGCTTTAGATTCCATTTCCCTCAAATCAAAGACGGGGCCATCCTTGCAAGCTAATTTCCAGGTGGACTTCATCGTCACGGCACAAATTCCACATTCTGCCACGCCCCCGCATGGGATCTGGGTATGAACAAGGATTTGCGCCTCCTTCCCAGCCGCAACTTGATTCAGTTTTCCCAGGCGTTCCTTCAACTGATTCAACTGCTCGCGCTCAATATCAAAAGCCAAGTAATCTGCCCACTCGACAATATCCTGTAGAGCAGACATTGGGTGCACCTCCACTTCGTCGGGCAAATTCCCCACACTTGAACTGCAGACCAGGACCACCGCAGCATCCTGTTGCAACGCAGGCTGGATCAAACCTCTTAAACGCGCCGGCGAATGCTCGAAGGCAATGAGCCCCACCTTGCGAGCGGAGAACGGCAGGCTGAAGCCATGTCCCAGTGGGCCGCGCAGGTAAAGTTCGAGGCCCGGATTCCATGAGTCAGGGATGGGTGCTGCGGCGATAAAACCTTGCGGGGCAGAATCCGTATGAAAAAGTGGAACAGGCAAAGGTGCATCGGATCCATCGCTGGCGAGCATGTATTGGCCCGGCGCTGGAGCCAAATTTGAAGGACAGGAAACGCGTGCATGGCGATATCCATCCTCAAGAATCAGTTCAAAAACCTGCCCTTTCCCTGTGTGCATGCCGCTATGCTATCATGGCGGTATAATAATTACAACCATACATTGAATATACGTCGGAGGAACAATGAATATTGCCAGTTTGCTACAGGCGGTTGCAGGTTTTGCCTGGCTCGGTGTTATTGGTGTTTTTGTTTTGATTATTGTCAGAGCGGGGCGTCACCAGCCCACAAAAGGATTGAGTAGTCTCATCATTGGTCTTGTAGTCGTTGCAATCCTCATGACCACGGCGGGGGCAGGCCTGGTGTTCGTCGAACCGGATGAGCGAGGCGTGGTGATAACCATCGGCAAGGGTGGAATTCTTCCCAACGCATTGGAGCCGGGCATCCACTGGATCATTCCATTTGTACAGCGGGTGGAGCTTTACAGTATTGCTCGCGCCACATATACCATGGCAACCTCTACCGGCGAAGGACAGGTACAAGGTGACGACTCCATTGAAGCGCGCACGAAAGATGGTCAGCAGGTATATATCGATGCTTCCGTGATCTATGCGGTGGAACCCAGTAAATTGGTAAATCTGCATATCACCTGGAAGCATACCTACGAGGACAATGTGGTGCGCCCAGTGGCCCGCGCCGCCATCCGTGATGCCGTATCTCAATACGGCGTGGAAGAGATTGTAAGCACCAAACGGGCTGAATTGGAGACTGCGATCAGTGATTCTATTGAACAGGGCCTGGAACTCAATAATCTTAAAATGGTGGATTTCCTGCTGCGTAACATTCGCTTTAGTGATGAATATGCCGCTGCAGTGGAACAAAAGCAAATCGCAGAACAGCAGGCCCAGCAAGCCAAGTTCGTGGTTGAATCCAAGAAGCAGGAAGCTGAGCAGGCTCGCCAGGTGGCACAGGGTCAGGCAGACGCGGCCGTGATTTCGGCAAAAGGCGCGGCAGAGTCACGTGTGATCCAGGCTGAAGCGGAGGCCAAAGCGAACCAATTACTGGCCGCATCGCTCTCTCCTGAATTGGTGCAGTATCAATATATTTTAAAACTCTCGCCCGGCGTGCAAACCATCTTTGTCCCCAGCGGTAATCAGTTCATTTTGCCGCTGCCAGGTTCGGCCGGGACTCCGCCAACGACAACCACCTCTCCGACAACCATACCTTAATGTAAAAACAGATTAACCTTACCCAGTGAAGAACACGACCAGTAACCAGAAAGACTGGTTGCTGGTCGTGTTGATTTAGGAGCTTTATGCCCATCCCACAAACTGGACGCGAGATTCGCCTCACCACACTTTCTGCCTGCGCGGGTTGAGCGTCCAAACTTAGCGCTGACGCGCTGACGCAGGTTCTGCGTCCAGTCAAAGACATTTTTGACGCCGCTTCCTTCCCAGACTTATTGGTTGGTCTGCGGGAACCTGACGACGCGGCTGTCTGGCGCCTGGATGAGGAACGTGCGATCGTCGTAACCACAGATTTCTTCACTCCGGTCGTAGATGATGCCTATGATTATGGTGCGATCGCGGCAGCCAACAGTCTTTCCGATGTGTATGCAATGGGCGGACAGCCCTTCCTGGCATTGAATGTAGCTGCATTCCCTGATAATTTACCGAATGAAATTTCAAGTGAGATCATTCGCGGCGGGGCGGAAAAGGCACACGAAGCCAGAGTTGTGATTGCAGGTGGGCATACCGTCAAGGATAAGGAACCAAAATATGGTCTGGTTGTCATTGGCTTTGTTGATCCACGGAAAATGCTAAGCAAAGGTGGTCTAGAGGTTGGTGATATGCTGGTTTTGACAAAACCCCTTGGCTTTGGCGTAACAACCACAGCTTTAAAGCAACAGAAAGCCGACGAGCAGGATGTACTCGAAGCCGTCCATTGGATGAAACAATTAAATAGAACTGCAAGTCAGTTGGCAGGCGAATTTGGTCTGCGCGGTGGAACGGATATCACAGGTTATAGTCTTTTGGGACATGGCATGGAGATGGCAGAAGCTTCGCATGTGGCTTTGAGATTGGATTTTGCAAATATTCCCTTCCTTTCTGGCGCGCGCAAATATGCAGAGCAGGGAATTTTCCCCGGCGGAGCTTTCGATAACAAAAAGCACTTCGAAGCAAGAGTGGAGTTTGCCGATTCCATCGGTGAACCAAATCAAATGCTCTTATTTGATCCGCAGACCAGCGGGGGTCTTTTGCTCGGGGTTCCTCGCCAGAAATTAGATTCCTTGCTTGCACGAGCAGAAGAGCTGGATCAGGCAGCCTGGGCGGTTGGCGAAGTCGAATCAGGCTCGGGCATTCGGATAAACGGTTAGGAGATTCGTATGCTGATGCCAGGTTTTGGTATTGGAGAGCTGTTCGTCAGTTTCATTGCAGTGGTATTCAGCCTTGCTTTCCCTCTTGGGATTGTTTTCCTTTTGTACAAGATTTACATCAAGCTGAAAAATATTGAAGAGCAGCTTAGGAAAAACTGAAAACCGGTTGTTGATACCGAAAGCTCATTAGAAGACTTAATGAACTTGATATAAGAATATTGTTTTAAGCCTCTAGAAGAATTAAAGGGGTTTGTTTATCCATAGTACAATAGGGAACTTGGAAAAGTTGATTGGATCATGGAAGAAATTCCCCTTAATATTAATTTAGTTCCTGGCTTGATTACCATCGGGATATTGCTCATCATTAATGCAATACTAATCACAGCTGAGACGGCCCTGCTTTCCTCACGAAAAGCGCGCCTACAAAACGAAACAAACAAAGGTGATGAGCGGGCAGGCATCGCCCTCAAGCTAATAGAAACCCCGAACCAATTCCTTTCTGTCACTCAAATTGGCATCACAAGCATCGACCTGTTGCTGGGCGCCCTTACTGGTTCTACGCTTGGCCTCTGGATCGACGCCCAACTCAGTGCTTATCCCGCTCTGGAACCTTACAGCGCGGTCATCGGCTTGCTGGTTGGCGTTGTGCCGATTACCTATCTATCATTGGTTTTAGGGGACCTTGTCCCGAAACGACTGGCTTTGCGTGACCCGGAAGCCGTGTCCTCATTCTTTGCAAGACCAATGATGTTCCTGACAAGGCTCTTTTCCCCATTTGTCAGGTTCCTGAGTTTTTCCACTGAATCAGTCCTGCGCATATTGGGTGTAAGAGTCAGTCAGGAACCGCCGGTCACAGAAGAAGAAATACAATTGCTGATCGATCAGGGGACACAGGCAGGTGTCTTTGAAGAAGCAGAACAGGATATGGTGGAAGGCGTGTTCAGCCTGGGAGATCAGCGCGTCTATTCACTGATGACACCACGCCCAGATATTGTATGGCTGGATATTAATGACTCGGTGGAGGAGATCCGCCAGAAAATCGAGGATTGCAACCTTTCGCGCTTTCCCGTGCGCCAGGGCTCATTGGACGCGATTGTGGGAATCGTGAAAGCCAGAGACTTGCTGGTACGAAGTCTAAACGGTGAGCCCATCGTCTTGAAAGACTTGCTCAAGCCGGCTTTCTTTGTGCCAGAAACAATGTTTGCATCCAAGGCGCTTGAAATCCTCAAAGAAAAGGGAACCGATATCCTGCTGGTGATCGATGAGTTCGGCGCTCTGCAAGGATTATTGACGATCAACGATATCCTCGAAGAGATCGTCGGTGAAATGGAAATCGATGAACCGCAGGCTACGCAACGACAGGACGGCTCCTGGCTGCTGGATGGGATGCTGGAGATCGACGAGTTTAAAGAGATATTCGATATGCCTCCCCTGCCCCATGAAAGCGAGTATGAGACGTTGAGCGGCTTTATCATGATGTCGCTTGGACGAGTACCGCAGCCTACCGACCATTTCGAGTGGCATGGTATGAAATTTGAGGTGGTGGATATGGATGGGCGTCGGGTCGATAAGGTGCTGGTGACAACGATTCCACAGCGACCTGCAACACCAGCCGAGAGCAACGGAAAGAAATAATCACTCCCCTGCAATAAAGTTTCAGAATTATGTCCCGCAACTTTCTTCGCGCAGTAATTTTTGACCTGGGTGGAACGCTCATGTACGAGCGCGCTAACTGGGGTCCCATTACTGCCCAGGCAGATGAAGCCCTGACTGCCTATTTGCGCGAGCAGGGTATGGAATTAAATCTCTCCACGTTTCCGCGCGAATTTCGCAAACGCATCGACAAATACTTCAGGAAACGTGAAAAGGATTTGCTTGAAACAAGCTATGCCTTTGTCCTGCGCGATGTACTGGAAGATAAAGGCTATCGGGATGTTTCCGATGGAATCATTCGCGGTGCGCTGGATCGTCTTTTCGGCATTACCCAAACGAACTGGGTGCTCGAAGGCGACACACTGCCGACTCTAAAAAAGCTTGAAGCGGATGGTTATCGAATGGGGTTGATCTCAAACGCCGGCGACGATCAGGATGTACAGCAACTGGCGCGGCGCTTTGGTATTGCACAGTATTTTGATTTCATCCTCACCTCCGCGGCTTGCAGTTATCGTAAGCCACATCGGCGTATTTTCGAACTGGCACTCTCGAACTTTCCAGCACATTGGGATCCTAAGCTTAGAATTCCACGTGGACAAGTTGTCGCG